>CABEAR010000041.1_pt1 | contig 62270 bp, 53 predicted proteins | sample 3422041 | NCBI WGS metagenome assembly CABEAR01 (sample SAMEA5534326, study PRJEB31848) | metagenome | biome: tundra; feature: field; material: soil | place: USA | collected 2013-05 | depth 0.15 m | reverse complement strand
CTGGCGCTGAACGCGGTGATCTGGCACAACTCGATGACCGGCGCGCCGGTCAAGCGGTCCCTGATCGCCTGCGACCACAGGACCTCGTGACCAGCGCAGATTCTCCGGTCACCGATCCAGGCGATGACCTTGGCCTGCCGGTCACCTGCTTCCAGAGCGGGCCGCTCGGCGGCGACCAGCAGATCGGCGCGCGGATCGCCGATGGTGGACCCCGATGTGCTGATCTTCTGCTGGGACCCGCTCGAGCCGCAGCCGCACGACCCTGACGTCAAGGCCCTGCTGCGGCTCGCCGTGCTGTGGAATATCCCTGTCGCCTGCAGCCGGGCCAGCGCTGACTTCCTGATCTCCTCACCGCTGCTCAGCCGTCGCTACACCCGGCAGCGGCCGGACTTCACCGGTGTCGCCGGCCTGGAGCCGGGCGGCGACGGCGAGCGGGCCGCCTGACTGCGCATCTGGCTGCAGCCCGCCCATTCGCTGACCAGTCCTGGTCAGCGAATCAGCGGCCGGCACAAAGCTGCGGTCGACGGGAACGATTTTCGGTCAGGCGTTGCTTGCTGTTGAGAAGGCGCGTCTCGGCCTGTCCTCAGTTCGTAAGAGGGCATGATGGCCCAGATGCGGCACAGAAGCATACCGAGTCCCATTAAAGGCTGATATGCCGGTCCCGGCCACGGAGGTGATGGCGTGCTTGCCGACTCGTTCGGCCGCATCGCGACGGATCTCCGGGTCTCCCTGACCGATCGGTGCAACCTGCGCTGCAACTACTGCATGCCAGCCGAGGGACTGGACTGGCTGCCAGGCCCAGCCCTGCTGACCGACGACGAGCTCATCCGCCTGATCGGGATCGCCGTGCACCGGCTTGGCGTGACAGGGATCCGCTTTACCGGCGGCGAGCCGCTGCTGCGCCGTGGTCTTGTCGGCCTCGTGGCGAGTGCCGCTGCGCTCCGGCCGCGGCCGGAGATTTCCGTGACTACCAACGGAATCGGCCTTTCCCGGCTGGCCGGACCGCTGCAGGAGGCCGGGCTGGACCGGATCAACGTGTCGCTCGACACCCTCTCGGCACAGACCTTCGTCCAGCTTGCGCGGCGGGACCGGCTGCCAGACGTACTTGCAGGGCTGGCCACGGCCGCTGCCGCCGGGCTCGCCCCGGTGAAGGTCAATACGGTGCTGATGCGCGGAGTGAATGACCGGGAGGCGCCGGGCCTGCTCAGGTTCTGCCTGGAGCAGGGATACCAGCTCCGGTTCATCGAGCAGATGCCGCTCGACGCGCAGCACGGCTGGCGGCGCGAGGACATGATCACCGCTGACGAGATCCTGGCCGCGCTGTCGGCCGATTTCTCGCTGACGCCCGATGACCCTGCCGCCCGCGGCTCCGCGCCGGCTGAGGTCTTCCTGGTCGATGGCGGACCCGATCAGGTAGGCGTGATCGGGTCCGTGACCCGGCCGTTTTGCGGGGCGTGCGACCGGGTGCGGCTGACTGCCGACGGGCAGGTTCGCAATTGCCTGTTCGCACGGGAAGAGAGCGACCTGCGCGGGCTGCTGCGGGCTGGGGCCAGTGACGAAGAGATCGCCGCTAGCTGGCAGCGCGCTGTGGCCGGCAAGCTGCCCGGGCATGGCATCAACGATCCCGGATTCCTGCAGCCGGCCAGGCCGATGTCGGCTATCGGCGGCTGACCGGCGAGCGTGATGGCGCCCCGTCCTGCGAGCGCTGCCGCCGTGCCCTCCGGCGCCCGGACCGCGGCGAGCAGCTTCGACGCGGTGATTCTCGCCGGTGGCCGCGGCGCCCGGCTCGGCGGCGCGGACAAGCCTGCCTTGACCCTGGGAGCCTCGACGCTCGCCGGCGCGGTCATCACCGCAGCGATCGATGCGGGCGCCCATCGCGTCATCATGGTCGGCCCGCCCCGGCCCGACTTGCTGCCGCTCTCGGCCCGCCTGCCAGGCGGCCTGGCTGAAGTGCGTGAGGACCCGCCGGCGTCCGGGCCTGTCCCGGCGCTGCGCTGCGGCGTGAGCCAGGTGCGCCAGCCCTGGGCCATGGTTCTCGCGGCCGATCTGCCGTTCCTGCGCGGTGAGCATCTGAGCGTCCTGCTCACCGCCGCGGCGCTGGCCCCGGCTCGCGACAAGGGCGCTGTGGCACGGGCCGGTGCCGTCCTGGTAGACGACGAGGGCGTGCCGCAGTGGCTCTTGGGCTGCTGGCGGGCCGAACGCCTGCGCTCAGCTCTGGCTTCCTATGGCGGCGAGTCGCTGCGCGGGCTCTTCCTGCCGCTGCACCCGGTCCGGGCCGGCTGGGATTTGTCCGGCGGCCAGCCGCCTCCGTGGCTGGACTGCGACACCCCCGCGGATCTCAGCCGGGCCCGCAACTGGCATGCTCAGCGGGCCGGACCTGGCTGACAAGGAACCGCGGAAGGATGGCAGGAGAGAATACCCTTCAGGCCTGGACCGAGGCTGTCTGCGCCGAGTTCCGCCTGCACCCGGCGGCCGCCGGTGTCCGGACGGCCTTGACCTCGCGCGCGACGCCGCCCACCAGGTGGAGCGGCCAGCCGCGCCGCTCGCCGCGTTCCTGCTCGGCCTCGCCGTCGGCCGGGGTCAGGCGCTGGACCGTGCAGCGCAGCAGCTCCGCGGGCTGGCCGGACGGTGGAGCGCGCCCGAGAGCTGATCACCGGCTGGGCTTCGAACGACAAGCTCGGGGTTCAGTCAGCCCGAACTTACGTGCATGCCCCCCGCGCTAACAGCACGCTGAGAGGGTTGCCTGCCGCCGTCGGCACTCAGGCCAGGCGCGTCATCGGCGGCTCTGGTCGTTCCCCAGCCATGCGGCCAGGGCCTCAACAGATCGCAATGCTCGGCTCGCCGACTTGCCAGGCGATAGTTAACGATATATCGTTGACCTATCCGAAGCTTCCGATAGCTCTCCGGGACAGGCCCGGAGACTCGGGAGCCGGGATGAGGAGAAGCAGAAATGCGAGAACGATCAGAAGATTTCGGCCGCTGGGGCGATGACGACCGCCAGCGGCGCAGGTACGACGAAGAGGGCTGGCGGCCCAAGGGCGGCGGCCGGCGCGGCCACGTCCGCGGGCCGGGCTTCCCCGGCAGGCCGGGGTTCGGCGGCGGACCGGGATTTCCCGGTGGCCCCGGAATGCACGGCATGGGGCCGTGGCTGGGCGAGCCGAGAATGCGCGGCCCGCGTGCCCGGCGCGGCGATGTCCGGGCGGCGGCGCTCGCGCTGCTGGCCGAGGAGCCGAGAAACGGCTACCAGATCATCCAGGAGATCGGCGAGCGGAGCGGCGGCGTGTGGCGGCCGAGCCCGGGCTCGGTCTACCCGGCCCTGCAGCAGCTGGAGGATGAGAATCTCATTCGCGCCGAGGCCGGCGAGGGCGGCCGCAGGGCTTACGTCCTGACCGACGAGGGCCAGGCCTACGTGGCGGCCCACCCCGACGAGCTGCGAGCGCCGTGGGACGTAGTGGCGGGCAGCGCGGGCGGCACGGCGATCGAGATGCGCAAGCTCGTCGGCCAGCTGGCAATGGCCGCATTCCAGGTGGTCGGCGCCGGCACCGAGGCCCAGGTGGGCCAGGCGCGCAAGATCCTCGCCGATACCCGCAAGGCGCTCTACCGGATTCTCGCAGCAGATGACGACGAGCAGGCGGACGGCGACGGCGCCTGAGTCAGACTGCCTGAGGCCCTGAGCCACAGCGCCCTGACCGTGAGGCACGGCGCCTCAGCCACAGCCCAGCAGGCCGCAAGAGACAGCTACGCTCGACTTAATTAGCGAGGGGAGGCAGGAGCGGTGACAGCGGACACCGGCACGCAGGCGGGCACCGGCCCAGGGCCGGAGGGAGCTGCTTCCGGCGCGGCGCAGCCGCGGGCGCAGGCCAGCGGGCCAGCAGGCGCGCCGCAACCCGGAAACGGCAGCGGGCGCCGGCCGGTGATATCCGTGTCGGGCCTTACCAAGCGATACGGCGACGTTGAGGCAGTGCGCGGCATCGACTTCGAGGTGGCCAGGGGCGAGACCTTCGGCTTCCTCGGCCCCAACGGCGCCGGCAAGACGACGACCATCAAGATCCTCTGCACCCTGGCCAACGCGACGGGCGGGACCGCCCAGGTGGCAGGCCACGACACGGCCACCGACCGCGACTCCGTCCGGCGCAACATCGGCCTGGTGTTCCAGGACACCACGCTGGACACATATCTGACCGCCGAGCAGAACCTGCGCTTCCATGCCGAGCTGTACGGCGTGCCGAGGCCGGCCGTGATGCCGAGAATGCGCCAGGTCATGGACATGGTCGGGCTGTGGGATCGGAAGGACAGCCTGGTCAGCACATTCTCGGGCGGGATGCAGCGGCGGCTGGAGATCGCGCGCGGCCTGTTGCATGCGCCGCACGTGCTGTTCCTCGACGAGCCGACCGTCGGCCTTGACCCGCAGACCCGCTCGTCGATCTGGACCTATATCAACCAGCTCAAGGGACGCGAGGACATCACGATCTTCCTCACCACGCACTACATGGATGAGGCCGAGCACTGCGACCGGATCGCGATCATCGACCACGGCAAGATCGTGGCTATCGACACGCCGGAGGCACTGAAGGCAAGTGTCGGCAAGGACCGGGTCCAGATTCACACGGCCGACGATCCGGCGGCCATCGCGGCGCTGGCCGCCACCTTCGGCATCGAGGCAGCCATGCACGAGGGCGCGGTGACCTTCTCGGTCACCTCAGGGGAGCAGTTTGTGCCCCGGCTGTTCGGCGAGTTCTCGGTGCCGATCCGGTCGGTCAGCGTGTCCCGGCCGTCGCTGGACGATGTCTTCATGTCCTACACCGGCAACACCATCCGCGACGCCGAGGCGTCGGGCACCGACGCCATGCGGCAGATGGCGCAGCGCTTCAGAGGAAGGCGATGAACGATGGCGACGCAGGCCCCTGAGGCACCCGCCGCGGCCAGCGAGGATGTCCTCGCCGAGGAAATCCGGGTCGCGGTGCCCGAGCGCGGCCTCCGGCATGACCTGCGGGCCGTCGGGATCATCTGGCGGCGCGAGCTGATCAGGTTCCGCACGGACCGGCTGCGCGCGATCACCTCGCTCGTGCAGCCGTTCCTGTTCCTGTTCGTGCTCGGCACCGGGCTGTCCTCGCTCGCCGGGCACAGCATGCCCGCCCACGTCTCTTTCAAGACCTTCATCTACCCGGGCGTGCTGGCCATGTCCGTGCTCTTTACCGCCATCTTCTCGGCGGCCTCGATTGTCTGGGACCGCGAATTCGGCTTCCTCCGCGAGATCCTGGTGGCACCCGTCAGCCGGGGGTCGATCGTGATCGGGAAGTGCCTGGGGGGCGCCACGATCGCGACCTTCCAGGGCCTGGTATTCCTGGCTCTGGCCTGGTTCGCGGATGTGCCCTACAACCCGTTGCTGCTGCTCACCCTGATCGGCGAACTGCTGCTGCTGTCCTTCACGCTGACGGCTTTCGGCGTCATGATGGCCGCGCGGATCAAGCAGTTCCAGGCGTTCATGGCGCTGACCCAGATGCTGGTCATGCCGCTGTTCTTCCTGTCCGGCGCGCTTTACCCGCTGAACGGGCTGCCGGCCTGGCTGACCGTGCTGACCCGTATCGACCCGCTGACATATGTCGTGGGCCCGATGCGGCACGCAGTATTCAGCCATCTGAACATGTCCGCCGCCTTCGACGCGAGATTGGCGCCCACTATCACCTGGGCAGGCTGGCCGGTACCGCTCTGGCTCTCACTTGGCATAGTCGCGGTGATGGGCCTGGGAATGATGGCGGTGGCCATCGCGGAATTCCGTAAGACCGAGTAGTCCGCTTCAGCCGGCGAAGCTTCCCGTCAGCCGGGCCTGCGGTGGGCCGCCCAATTGCCTGGCCGCGGCGGTGCAATTTCAGCGGCAGCTGGGACAAGCGGATGCCGGTGATGAAAGTGGGGCGGGAGATAATAAGAGCGACGCCGGGTGGCTACGGGGGCAAACCACCCGGCGTCGCATAACGTCGGCGCTCCGACGGGGGCCCGGAACGCCGGCAAGGGTGCCCCGGCGGGGGACCAGAGCACCGATATGCATGCTACACCGAACCTCCCCCTAGTGCATCAAGACCGGATTACGAGCCAATCTCATCATCAGAGCAGACTGATCCCCGCAGATCAGGCGTTCTGCTGACCCGCTTCAGTCCCGGATGGAGTGTTCCGCGCGGGCGCGCCGACATTGCCGGCATTGCCCGACTGCCGGTGTGTCTGCGGGCCCGTGGCTTCCGGCGGCGCCGAGCGCTCGGGCAGATTGGGCTGGTACTCCCGGAATCCGCGGGCGGCAGTCGGCTCACGGCCGCCGTTCGCGAAGACCACGGCGAAGTAGGGAATGAATATGGCTCCGGCCGCGGGTATAGCGGTCAGCCATCCGGCGTGGTTCACGAAAAGGACCACGGCAACCACGAAGCACGCCGCCCGGATGCCCATCATGATGAGGTACCGGCGCTGGCGATAGGCGATGTCCTCCGACAGCGACCGCCGCGCTTGGGTGACCAGGTGGGCCTGGTCACGTTGTGCCTGGTGCGAGGATCTCACCATCCCACGGTATGCGGGCCGTCCAGCCAGCCGAATCCGCGGGGCCGGCACCAGTCCTTCTGGCCAGCGCCCGAGGGGAACGCTGGCGTCCGGGACCGCGAGCGTGTAGTCCTGGACGCCGCGGGAAGCACCTTGCGGCGGGCCGCCCGCCGCAAGTCGCCGCGATCGGCAATGATGTGATCAAACAGGAGGAAAGATGAGCGACCGCACCTACCGCGTCACCGAGATTGTCGGTACCTCGCCTGATGGCATCGAGCCGGCGATCCGCAGTGCGCTGCACCGGGCCGGCCAGACGCTGCGGCACCTGGACTGGTTCGAGGTGACCCAGGTCCGCGGCCAGATCGTCGACGGCCAAGTTGCGCACTACCAGGTGGGACTGAAGGTCGGCTTCCGGCTCGAGGATTCCTGACCGCTGCCAGGGGCCGCGGTCAGCTTGCCTGGCTGACCGAGGACATATTGAAACCGTCCACCCGCACGGGTGGCATGGCCGCCCGGCTGAAGTAGTCGTTCCACTCGCGCGGCAGCGTGCGCACCGTGGCCCCGGCTTCGGCAATCCTGCCGAGCAGGGCCACGGGGCTCTCGTTGAACCGGAAGTTGTTCACCGCACCGGCTACCTCGCCGTTCTCCACCAGGTAGACGCCGTCGCGGGTAAGCCCGGTCAGCAGCAGCGTCTGCGGGTCGACCTCGCGGATGTACCACAGGCAGGTCACCAGCAGGCCGCGGCTGGTCCCGGCGATCATGTCCTCGAGGGTCGCGGCTCCGTCCCCGGCAGACAAGATCAGGTTGCCGATCGGCGGCGTCACCGGCAGGCCGCACAGCTGCGCCGAGTGCCGGGTCTGGGTGAGCGCGCTGAGCGTCCCGGCCGAGATCCAGTCGGTGGAGCGCAACGGCAGGCCGTTGTCGAAGACCGACGACTCCCGGCTGGAAGCGTGCGCGATCGTGAAAGGCGCGCACTCCAGGCCCGGCTCGGCGGGATTGCTGCGCAGCGTCAGCGGAACATCGGCCAGCCGCTCGCCGACCCTCGTCCCGCCGCCGGGCTTGCTGAACACGGTCCGGCCGTCCAGCGCGTCCTTGGCCCCGGCCGACCAGTACATGTAGATCAGCAGATCGGCCAGTGCGCCGGGCGGCAGCAGCGTCTCGTACCGGCCTGCGGGCAGCTCGATCCGCCGCTGCGCCCAGCCGATCCGCTGCGCCAGGGTAGCCTCCAGCGCCGCCACGTCGACATCAGCGAAGTCCCGGCTGCTGGTGCCGGCCCAGGCAGAACGCGTCAGGTCGTCGGACTTCGCGTTGAGCTCGAGCTTGCCCGTCGGCTGGTCGTACCGCAGCCGCACGCCGGTGGAGGTGCCCAGGAACGTGGACGTCATGGTGTGCTCGGCGAAGCCGTACAGCTTCCGCCCTGCTGCTGCCGCTACTCCGAAGGCGGCGCCAAGGTCCCCGGCGAAGGCGCCGAAGACGCCGATCTCCGTCGCCGCCGGCGGCTCGGCCCAGCCCGGCCCGCTCGCTGCCGGCATCGCGCCGAGTTCGCCGGGGCTCACCAGCGGCCGGGCGTCTGCGGCGGGCGAGCCGTCGGCTGCGGCCTTTTCCGCCTCGGCAACGACGGCCGCCACGAACTCGTCCCGAACTCCGGCCCTGGACACGACGCCGACCGACGCTCCGTTCGGGCCGCGGCTGACCGCGATCACGGTCAGCCGGCGGGACCGGGACACTCCGTTGGTGGTGAGCGTGTTCCCGGCCCAGCGCAGGTTGGCCGACGAGGTTACGTCGGCGATCACGACGCAGTCATCGCAGCGCGCCGCCTGCACGGCCCGCTCGACGGCGTCCTGCGGGGAATATCCGCTCACGCCGCGGCCCCCTCTTCCGCTGTGTTGAGTATTCGCACGCCGCGCATCAGCACGGCCGGGCAGCCATGGCTGACCGGTGCCACCTGGCCGGGCTGGCCTTTGCCGCAGTTGAACGCGCCGCCCAGCTGGTAGGTCTGCGGTCCGCCGATCGCCGCCATCGAGTTCCAGAAGTCCGTCGTGGTGGCCTGGTAGGCGACATCCCGCAGCTGACCGGCCAGCCGGCCGCCGGAGATCTTGAAGAACCGCTGCCCGGTGAACTGGAAATTGTACCGCTGCATGTCGATCGACCAGCTCTTGGCGCCGACGACATAGATGCCGTCCGTCACCCCGGCGATCAGCTCGGCCGTCGACGGGCCGCCCGCGGCCGGCTGCAGCGAGACATTGGCCATCCGCTGGATCGGCATGTGGCCGGGGGAGTCGGCGAAGGCGCAGCCGTTCGAGGCGCCGAAGCCCTGCAGCCTCGCCATCCGGCGGTCCAGCTGGTAGCCGGTCAGCACGCCGCCCTTGATCAGATCCCACGACTGCCCGGCGACGCCCTCATCGTCGTAGCCGATCGTCGACAGGCCGTGCGCCGCTGTCCGGTCACCGGTGACGTGCATCTGCGGCGAGCCGTACTGCAGGCTGCCCAGCTTGTCGATGGTCGCGAAGGAGGTACCGGCGTACGCTGCCTCGTATCCCAGGGCCCGGTCCAGCTCGGTGGCGTGCCCGATCGACTCGTGGATGGTCAGCCACAGATTGGTCGGGTCGATTACCAGGTCGTAGTGGCCCGCCTGGACCGACGGTGCCGCCAGCTTGGCGGCGAGCAGCGCGGGCAGCTCCGCGAGCTCGGCAGGGAAGTCCCAGCCGGTTCCTGTCAGGTACTCGTAGCCGCGGCCGGCCGGGGGGGCCAGGGTGCGCATGGTCTCGAACCTGCCGCCTGCCTCGACGGCGACTACGTTGACCGCGGGGTACAGCCGTACCCGCTGCTGCAGGGCTGTCGTGGCGCCGTCGCAGTAGAACTTGCACTCCTTGACCTGCGTCAGCGAGGCATCGACGTGGTCGATCCCGTCGCTGGCCAGCAGGCCAGAGCTCCAGCCGGCCAGCGCGCCGATCTTCTCGGCAACGCTGACCTCGAACGGGTCAATCTCGTAGCCGGACACCCAGGTAACGTCGCCGTGCGCGGCCTCGGCGGCCAGCTCGATCCGCTCGGAGTTGATAGCGGCGGCGACCCGCGCGACGTCGACGGCCTCGGCGGCGGCGCGGATCGCCGCCTCGGCGGTCAGATCGACCGCCGAGGCGAAGCCCCAGGTCCCGTTGACCACCACCCGGACTGCGAGGCCGAGCTCGTCGCTGTCGAAGAGCGTCTCCAGGTTGGTATCCGACAGGCTGATCTGCTGTCCCCTGATGCGCTCGGCGCGGAAGTCAGCATGCTCGGCGCCGAGATCGGCGGCACGTTGCAGCGCAGCGGCGGCCAGCTCGCGCAGCGGGTAGGAAGTGAACTCGGGGTCGATCGGGCGGGCGGCGGTGTCAGCGCTGTGATCCACGCACGGGAGCCTATCCCGGGCCCGCGCGGCGCAGCCGGGGCCGGTACGCTCACACCCGTCCGTGCTGGACGCGGCGGTCGGGCAGGAGGTATCACCATAGATGAGTCGATCTGTCCTCGTGACCGGGGGGAACCGGGGAATCGGCCTGGCGATCGCCCGGCGGCTGGCTGACGGCGGTGACGCAGTAACCGTCACGTCCCGTTCTGGCGGTGAAATCCCCGGCCTGACGGTCGCCCGATGTGATGTGCGGGATGCCGCCGCAGTCGACCAGGCCTTCACGATCGCCGAGGCCGCGCACGGCCCCGTCGAGGTGCTGGTGGCCAACGCGGGGATTACCCGCGACCAGCTGCTCGCGCTGATGAGCGAGGCCGACTTCAGCGAGGTGCTGGACACCAACCTCGGCGGCGCCTACCGGGTGGCGAAGCGAGCGGTCCGCAGCATGATCAGGATGCGGCGCGGCCGGATCATTTTCATTTCCTCGGTGGTGGGGCTGCTCGGCTCGGGCGGCCAGGCCAACTACGCCGCCTCCAAGGCCGGACTAATCGGCCTGGCCCGGTCGCTGGCCCGCGAGCTCGGGACGCGCGGCATTACCGTGAACGTGGTCGCGCCCGGTTTCGTCGACACCGACATGACGGCGGCGCTGCCCGAGGACAAGAAGGCAGCGATCCTGGCGGGCGTGCCGCTCCGGCGGTATGCGGAAGCGACGGAGGTGGCGGGCGCGGTGGCGTTCCTGGCCGGCCCGGACGCTGCCTACATCACCGGAGCGGTCATCCCGGTCGACGGCGGCCTGGGCATGGGCCACTGACAGCGCGCGCCGCCGCGCCGCGCGGGGGCAAGGGAAAGGCAGGCCAAAATGGGCATCCTGGACGGCAAGCGGATCCTGGTGACGGGAGTCATCACCGACTCCTCTATTGCGTTTCACGTGGCCAGGGTCGCCCAGCAAGAGGGCGCCACGGTCGTGCTCACCGGATTCGGGCGGCTCAGCCTGGTAGAGCGGATTGCCCGGCGGCTGCCCGAGCCGCCGCCGGTGCTCGAGCTTGACGTGACCAGCACTGAGCACCTGGCGTCCCTGGCGGAGCGGGCCGGGCAGCATGTGGACGGCCTCGACGGCGTGGTGCACGGGATCGCGTTCGCGCCCGCGTCCGCGATGGGCGGCAACTTCCTCAACACGCCGTGGCCGGACGTCGCAACAGCCCTGCAGGTCTCGGCCTACTCGCTCAAAGCACTCGCCGTGGCGGCGCTGCCGCTGATGGGCGGCGGGGGGTCGATCGTCGGGATGGACTTCGACGCGAGCCGGGCGTGGCCGGTCTACGACTGGATGGGCGTGGCCAAGGCCACCCTCGAATCCTGTGCCCGCTACCTGGCCCGCGATCTCGGGCCGCGCGGGATCCGGGTCAATCTCATGGCCGCCGGGCCGCTGAAGACGATGGCGGCCCGGAGCATCCCCGGATTTGAGGGTTTCGAGCAGTGGGGCGAGCGCGCGCCGCTCGGCTGGGACCTGTCGAATGCCGAGCCAGCCGCGCGTGCCTGCGTCGCGCTGCTGTCCGACTGGTTTCCCGCGACCACCGGGGAGATCGTGCATGTGGACGGCGGCGCGCACGCGATCGGCGGCTGACCGCCGGCGGCGCGAAGGTCCGCTGCCGCGGCGGCCGCCATGGCGGCGCGCGCCGGGAGCTGCCGGCCCGCGCCCGGCGCTTGCTGACAGGTCGCTCTCGCCTCGTGCTGACGCCGTGCGCCCGGCGCGTGCCGAAACGGGGGCAGTTATCGGTGCGGTGGTTGATATAGCACGCTTATACCCAGTTTGCCGATCAAGCATCATATGCTGCCCGCATGTCGGCCGCCGGCAGCCGGTGCCTGCGGCATCGATAGCAAACTGTGACAAGTTTGTCCTGGCTTTGGTAGCTGCGGGAAATACGCTTCGGCTGACCCGTGCACGCTGGGACTGCGTACCTGGCGGCTGGCGGCACCGGGCGCAGGAAGTACAGGAGGCGGCGAGCTTGACTCGACCGCGGAGTTTGAGGGCGGCGGCGCGGGCCCGGCATGCCGGGCGTCTGCTGCCTGCCGTCACATGAGCCAGGAGGACAGATGATGAGATTTGCCCGCTCGGGCGCCACGATGGCGGTGCTCGCCGTCGCCGGCGCGACCGCGCTGGCCGCCTGCGGCAGCAGCAGCACCAGCAGCTCGACGAGTTCAGCCGCGTCCGGCGTCTACGGCTCGGTGCCGGCGGCCGCCACCGGCGCTGCGCACACCGGCACTATTACCGTAGTGCAACCGGCGAACTCGGCCCCGACCTGGATCCTGCCGATCATCACCTCGGCGTTCAACTCGGTCTACACTGTGCCGATCTTCGACTACCAGATGTACCGGCCGCTGTACTGGCTGGTGAACGGCACCGCACCGAAGGAGTACCCGGCGCTGAGCCTGGCGTCGGACCCGACCGCCAGTAACGGCGACAAGACGTTCACCATTAATCTCAAGAGCAGCTACAAGTGGTCCGACGGCAAGCCGATCACCTCGCAGGACATCCTGTTCTGGTACGACCTGACCAAGGCGGCGATAGCGGAGAGCCCGGCGAACTGGGCCTTCTACACGCCGAAGATCGGCATTCCGGACCAGGTCGCCAGCGTCACCGCACCCAACGCGAGCACGGTCGTGTTCAACATGAAGTCCGCCATCAACCCGACCTGGTTCTGGCAGAACGAGCTCGGCGCGATCCAGCCGATGCCGTCCTTTGCCTGGGCCAAGGCCTCGGCCAGCGGGCCGATCCTGAACTTCACCAACCCGGCAAACGCCACGAAGATCTACAACTTCCTTGCCGCCCAGTCCAAGTCGGGCAGCACCTGGGCGACCAACCCGGTGTGGAAGATCGTCGACGGCCCGTACACTCTGTCCTCGTTTAACACCACCAGCGGCGCGTTCACCATGACGCCTAACCCGGCCTACGGCGGACCGAAGGCCAGCGCGGGCGTGTCCGCGTGGTCGTCGGTGCCGTACACGTCGGACACCGCCGAGTACAATGCGGTCCGGTCCGCCAGCCTGGACATGGGCTACGTGCCGCCGTCCGACCTGCCCCAGATCAACACGATCAAGAACCTGGGCTACAACGCGTACGGAAACCCGGACTTCGGCTGGGAGTATGTGGCGTACAACTTCAAGGACACCACCGGCGACTTCAACAACATCATCGGCCAGCTGTACATCCGCCAGGCGCTCGCGCACCTGCAGGACCAGCCGGGCGCAATTACGGCGTTTTTCAACAACGCGGCGAGCCAGGCCTACGGTCCGGTCCCGTCGATCCCGAAGAGCCCGTACACGCCGGCGAACGCTGTGAATAACCCGTACCCGTTCAGCACGTCCACCGCGGTGAGCATCCTTAAGTCGCACGGCTGGAATGTGGTGCCGGGCGGCACCGACACCTGCGCCAAGCCGGGCACCTCCTCGTCGGAGTGCGGTGCCGGGATCCCGGCCGGGACGAAGCTGGCCTGGCCTCTGGTCTACACGACCACGCCGACCAACATCGGCCAGCAGGTCACCGCGCTCGCATCCGAGGCGAAGAAGGCTGGCATCGAGATCACCCTTTCGTCCAGCAACTTCAACTACATGATCGCGAATTACAACAACCCGGCAGCGCCCAAGAACATCAACAAGTGGGCGATGCAGGACTTCGGTGGCTTTACCAACTCCACCTACCCGACTACGTTCGGGGTGTTCAACTGCGCGGGCTCGTCCAACCTCGGCAGTTACTGTAATCCGCAGGCGGACAAGCTGATCAACGACTCGCTGTTCAGCACAAGCCCGAGCGCAGTGACCAACGAGGCGAGCTACCTCACCACGCAGCAGCCGGGCCTGTTCCAGCCCAACCCAGTATTCGGTTTCGTGTCGGGGGCCGTGCTGGTCTGGAAGAAGGACCTGTCCGGGCCGCCTACCTCGTTCCAGAGCGTGACGCAGTTGTACCCCAACCCGGAGCTGTGGTACTTCACTGGCAGCAAGTAGCCATCACTTAGCACCTTTCGGGCATGCTGGACGCCCCCCGGCTCCGGTGATAAACCAGAGCCGGGGGGCATTCGGCCATGACGTCTGGCTGCGGCGCCATCCGGCGAGCAACGGAGCCTCTACGGAAGGGCAGCACGGCGGTGACCTTTTACCTGATCAGGCGGACCGGCACGTCGATCATCGTCGTCCTCGGCGTGTCGTTGTTCATCTTCGCGCTGTTGCACCTGATCTTCCCCTCGCCGGCCATCGCCGTGCTGGGCCCACGCGCGAACAGCGTGACCATCGCGGCGTGGAACAAGTCGCATGGCTTCGATGAGCCGTGGTTCGTGCAATATCTGCACTACATGGGGCAGTTGCTGCAGGGCAACCTGGGCTACTCCTACAAGCAGAATCAGAGCGTGGCCGCCCTGTTCAGCGAACGATGGGCGCGCAGCGCCTATCTGACCGGCATTTCGCTGGTCATTGCCATCGTGATCGCAGTGCCGCTGGGCGTCTACCAGGGAGTCCGGCGGCACACTCTGGGCGACAACGTCGCCACGACGCTGTCATTCGCCACCTATGCGATGCCGTCGTTCTTCCTCGCGCTGATCCTCATCCAGGTGTTCGCGTTCACGATCCCGATCTTCAGTTACGAGGCCAGCCAGTCCACCTCGCTGTGGGGGGTGATAACCGACTGGAACGCGATGACGCTGCCGATCGCCACCCTGGTTCTGATCCAGGTGGCCGCGTACTCCCGGTACATGCGCTCCTCGGCCATGGATGCGCTGGCACAGGATTACATCAAGGCGGCCAGGGCGAAGGGTCTGCCCGAGCGGCTAGTGCTCTTCCGGCACCTGCTGCGCAACGCCTGCCTGCCGCTGATCACCCTGATCGGCCTGTCCATTCCCGCGCTGCTGGCCGGTAACCTGATTGTCGAGACCGTGTTCAACTACCCGGGCCTGGGCTTGCTCTTCTTCGACAGCCTCGGCACCGCCGATTACAACGTGCTTCTCGCCTACACGCTGCTCGGCGCGGTCCTCACCGTCGCCGGCAACTACCTTGCCGACATCGCGCTAGGAGTCGCCGACCCCCGCATCCGGCTAACCTGACCGAAACCTGAAACCCCCGGAGGTCACAGTGGCTATCTCTCCGCCGCTTTCGCCGCCCGAAACCCGCCCGCCCGAGGGCGGCGAGGTGGGTCCGGTTCAGAGCGGCTGGCGCCTCGCCCTGCGGGAGTTCACCAGGAACCGGCTGGCCGTGGCGGGGCTCGCCATCCTCGTCTTCTTCGTGCTGTTCTGCTTCCTGGGGCCGGTCGTCTACCACGGCAACATACTCAACACCGCCTACACTGGCGTGCTTGGTCCCGGCACCGGTCATCCGCTCGGCACCAACGACCAGGGCTTCGATGAGCTAGCGCTGCTGATGAAGGGCGGCCAGGCGAGCCTGGAAGTGGGTTTCCTGGCGGCGTTTTTCGCGATCGTCATCGGGGCGCTCTGGGGCGCGGTCGCCGGGCTGGCGGGCGGAGCCGTTGACTCGGTCCTGATGCGGGTAGTGGACGTCTTCCTGTCGATCCCGTTCCTGTTCGTGGTGCTGATCGTGGCGGTCAAGTACGGCGCCACCGTGCTCAGCCTGGGCCTGCTCATCGGCGCTTTCACCTGGCTGGTGCCGGCCCGGCTGGTCCGCGGTGAGGTGCTCACGCTGCGGGTCAGGGACTTCGTGTCCGCGGCCCGCACGGCAGGAGCCGGCCGGTGGCGCCTGATCAACAGGCACCTGCTGCCGAACGCGCTCGGCGTGATCATCGTCAACGTGACCTTCAACGTGGCCGACGCGATCCTGGCCGTCGCCTACCTCGGCTTCCTCGGCTTCGGCCTGCACTATCCCACCCAGGACTGGGGCGACATGCTCTCCGGCGGCCTCGGCTACATGCAGGACGGGTACTGGTGGCTCGTCTACCCGGTCGGCGCGTGCATCGTCCTGGTGGTCATGGCCTGCAACCTCCTCGGTGACGGGCTGAGGGACTCACTCGACGTGCGGCTGCGCCGCCGCTGAGGCCCCGATGACCACCGCTCCCGAACTGCCCGACAACCCAGGAGTAGCCGCTCATGGCGCCCGTTCTTGAAATCAACGACCTTTCCACGCACATCCAGCTGACCAGCTCGGTAGTGCAGGCGGTCGGGAACATGGACCTGTACATCGAAAAGGGCGAGACTCTCGGCCTGGTCGGTGAGTCAGGCTGCGGCAAGTCCATGACCGGACTGTCCATCATGGGATTGCTGCCGCCGGGCGGCAGCATTGTCGGCGGCTCCGTCAAGCTGCAGGAACGGGAACTCGTCGGCCTGTCGGACGCCGAGCTGCGAAAGATCCGCGGCAACGAGATCGCGATGATCTTCCAGGATCCGCTCACCTCGCTTGACCCGACCAAGACCATCGGCTACCAGGTAGCCGAGCCGGTCCGGCTGCACCGCGGCGCCAGCAGGAAGGAGGCGCTGGATCGCGCGGCTGCGGTGCTCGCCCTCGTCGGCCTGCCGCAGCCGAAGGAACGGCTCACCGACTACCCGCACCAGCTGTCCGGCGGCCTGCGGCAGCGAGTGATGATCGCCATGGCGCTGTCCTGCGAGCCGAAGGTGCTCATCGCCGACGAGCCCACGACCGCGCTGGATGTCACCATTCAGGCGCAGATCCTGGCGCTGCTCGACGACCTCAAGTCGCGGCTCGGCATGGCGATGCTGCTCATCACCCATGACATGGGCGTGATCGCCGGGCACGCTGACCGGGTCAACGTGATGTACGCCGGGCGGCTCGTCGAGACGACCGACACGAGCACCCTCTTCAGCCACATGCATCACCCCTACACGCAGGCACTGCTCGCCTCCATCCCGCGGCTGAACCAGCCCAACACTCAGCGCCTGCTGAACATCCCCGGCCTGCCGCCCGACCTGGCCAGGCCGCCGGCCGGCTGCAGGTTCGCCGCCCGGTGCAGCCGGGCGACCGACAAGTGCCGCACCGATGAGCCGCCGCTGATCGGCCAGACCGAGCAGCACAGGTTCGCCTGCTGGCATCCGGTCGACGGACCGCTGCGCGTTGTCGGGGAAAACGGTCAGGCCGCGTCCGGCGCGAAGGCGGCGGACCGGCCGCTGCAGCAGGAACTGGCGGCGGAAGCCGTAGCCGCGGTGCCGGGCGAGCCGCTATTGCAGGTAACTGACCTGGTCAAGGAGTACCCGGTCACCTCGGGCGCCATCTTGCAGCGCAAGACCGGTGCCGTGCACGCGGTTTCCGGCGTGTCCTTCACCGTCAACGCGGGCGAGACCTTCGGCCTGGTCGGCGAGTCCGGCTGCGGCAAGACCACCATCGGCAAGGTGGTCGTCGCGCTGGAAAAGCCCAACTCCGGGACAGTGTCGCTTGGCGGCCAGGACATCGGCGGGATGGGCCGGGGCGAGCTGCGGAAGTACCGCCGGGACCTGCAGCTGATGTTCCAGGATCCGTATTCCTCGCTGGACCCGAGGATGCGGGTGGGAACCATCATCCGCGAGCCGCTCACCATCCAGCACATCGGGAGCCGTCATGAGCAGCAGCAGCGGGTCTTCGACCTGCTCGACGAGGTCGGCCTGCCGCGCAACGCCGTCGAGCGCTACCCGCATGAGTTCTCCGGCGGCCAGCGGCAGCGCATCGGGCTGGCCCGCGCGCTCACGCTGAACCCGCGGGTGATCGTGGCCGACGAGCCCGTGAGCGCGCTGGACGTCTCCATCCGGGCCCAGGTGCTGAACCTGATGAAGCGCCTGCAGGCCGACCATGGCCTGACTTATATCGTGATCTCGCATGATATGGCCGTCGTCAAGTACATGGCTGACCGGATCGGCGTCATGTATCTGGGCAAGCTTGTCGAGATTGGCTCGGGAGAGGACATCTACAAGCGGGCCGCGCACCCCTATACGGCGGGACTCATCGCTACGATCCCGCTGCCGGAGCCCGAGGCGGCACGGGCCAAGAAGGGAACGGGGATCAGGGGCGAGCTGCCGAGCCCGATCAATCCGCCCTCAGGCTGCCGCTTCCGCACCCGGTGCCCGTTCGCCCAGGAACTGTGCGCGGCGGAGGAGCCAGAACTCCGCTCGTTCGGTCCGGGGCACCTGGCCGCGTGCCATTTCCCATTGCAAAAATATGCCGCGGAGGCGCCAGCTGCAGAGGCAGCCGGCAGCGCCGCCGTCTGAATGAGGGTGCCGGGTAATGACGGGGTGCTGCGTGCTAGCGACGCCGCGGGCTAGCGGTACCACTGGGGGACGTTAAGCGTGATTTCCTACCTGATCAGGCGAACTGGGACGTCGATCGTGGTCGTGATCGGCGTCTCGCTGTTCGTCTTCCTGCTGCTGCACGTGATCTACCCCTCGCCGGCGATCGATGTGCTGGGCGCGCGGGCGAACAAGGTGAGCATCGCGGCCTGGAACAAGGCGAACGGCTTCGATGCTCCGTGGATTGTGCAGTACTTCCGTTACATGGGGCAGCTGCTGCACGGCAACCTGGGCTACTCCTACAAGCTCAACCAGAGTGTCGTCGCCCTGTTCAGCGAGCGGTGGGCGCGCAGCGTCTACCTGACCGGGGCCTCGCTGGTCCTGTCCCTGGTGATCGCGATCCCGCTGGGCATTTACCAGGCGGTCCGGCGGCACACCGTTGGCGACAACGTGGCCACCAGCCTGGCGTTCGTCGCCTACGCGATGCCGGACTTCTTTCTCTACCTCATCGCGATCCAGCTCTTCGCGTTCACGTTCCCGCTCTTCAGCTATGAAGCCAGCCAGGACACCTCGATATGGGCGATCATGGGCGACTGGCAGGCTATGACGCTGCCGATCATCTGCCTGACCCTGCTCATCGTGGCCGGGTACTCCCGGTACATGCGGTCATCGGCGATGGATGCGCTGGCGCAGGATTACATCAGGGCAGCCAGGGCCAAGGGCCTGCCCGAGCGGCTCGTGCTGTGGCGGCATCTGCTCCGCAATGCCTGCCTGCCGATGGTCACCCTGATCGGGCTGTCCATCCCCGCGCTGCTGGCCGGCAACCTGATCGCCGAGACAGTGTGGAACTACCCGGGCCTGGGCCTGCTGTTCTACAACAGCCTCGGCAATGCCGATTACAACGTGCTGCTCGCCTACACGCTCATCGGCGCGATCCTCACCGTGGCCGGCAATTACATTGCCGACATCGCGCTGGGGGTCGCCGACCCCCGCATCCGGCTGAGCTGACGCAGTCGGCCGGCCGAGTCGGCCGGCGGCCACTGCGGGCAGGCCGTAGAGTCGTGGGGTGACCTTGGTTCTGCTGGTGCGGCATGGACTGACGGCGCCGACGGGGACCGTGCTGACCGGCTGGACTCCGGGCATCCCGCTCGATGACCGCGGCCGCGCGCAGGCGGACGTGCTCGCGGCTCGGCTCGGGCCCGTCCGGCTGGATGCGATCGTCAGCAGCCCGCTGGAACGCTGCCGCCAGACCGCGGCGGCAATCGCGGGCGGGCAGCAGGAACAGGCGCCTGCGGTCAAGGAGGACGAGCGGATAGGGGAGTGCCGGTACGGGGACTGGACGGGCAAGCCGCTGCGGCGGCTGGCGAAGGAGCCGCTGTGGCGCGTCGTGCAGGCTCACCCCAGCGCGGTCCGCTTCCCCGGTGACGACGGCGAGTCCATGCTGGACATGCAGCACCGGGCCGTCGAGGCGGTGCGGGACTGGAACAAGCGGCTCGGCAAGGACGCGGTGTACGCGATCTGCTCGCACGGTGATGTGATCAAGGCCATCCTCGCCGATAGCCTGGGTCTGCACCTTGACATGTACCAGCGGATTCAGGTTGATCCCTGCTCGCTCAGCGTGATCCGCTACACGCCGCTGCGGCCATTCCTGCTGCGGATGAACGACACTGGGGGAGACGTTTCGAGCCTGATGAAGCCAGCGGGCAAGCAGCCGCGGGCAGCTGCCCGGGGCGAGGGCGACGCGCAGGTCGGCGGCGGCGCGGGAGGATAGGGTCATGCCGGTCTATTCGTACGACCCACCGGAGAGGTTCATCGCCGGAACAGTCGGCCAGCCGGGAGAGCGGACGTTCTACCTCCAGGCGCGAGCAGCCGGCCGGGTCACCAGCGTTGCCCTGGAAAAGGGGCAGGTCAGCCAGCTGGCTGAGCGACTTGACGAGCTGCTGGATGAGGTGCTGCGGCGTGCCGGCGGTGCCGCTACGGTGCCAGCCGCCGCGCCTGCCGCCCTGGCAGACGACGGCCCGCTCGAGCTGCCGCTGACGGAGGACTTCCGGGTCGGGGCGATTGCGCTGGCGTGGGATCACGACGACGGCCGGGTCATCATCGAGGCACAGGAAGAGACGGACGAGCCCATCGAGCCGCTCGCCGATGACATTCCCGTGGACGGCCCCGGGGTGCTGCGGGTCCGAATTTCCGCGGCAGCCGCGCGCGCATTCTCCCAGCGAGCCCTGCGCGTCGTCGGCCAGGGGCGTCCCCCTTGCCCGCTCTGCGGGCTGCCGCTCGAAGTGGCCGGGCATGTCTGCCCGCGGCAGAACGGCCACCGGGCTGGCCATGGCTGATCCCGCTGCCAGCCGGAAGGCTGGGGGCGCGGCGGGGCGGCGGCGCCAAGGCAGCGGGAAACTGGCCGAGGATGCCGCGCTTGCCCTGCTCAGCGATGGCGAGCTCGACATCCAGGGCAGGCTCGTCGACGCCTCCAACGCAACGATGTACTGCGCGGTGCGCCGGGGCGGCCGGCAGGCGGCCTGCGTCTACAAGCCAGTCGCCGGGGAACGGCCGCTGTGGGATTTCCCGGCCGGCTCGCTGGCCGGCCGCGAAGTGGCTGCCTACCAGGTCTCCCGTGCGGCCGGATGGGACGTGGCGCCGCCCACCGTCTTCCGGGACGGCCCGTACGGGCCTGGCATGTGCCAGCTGTGGATTGACGCCGACGAGACAGTCGACCTGCTGGCCCTGGCGCGCCGGACCGACCATGGCGGGCTCCGCGAGATGGCGGTCTTTGACGCGGTGATCAACAATGCCGACCGCAAGATCGGCCACCTGCTGCCCGCGCCCGGCGGGCACCTGTACGGCTGCGACCACGGCGTCTGCTTCGGCGAGGAATACAAGCTGCGGACGGTGCTGTGGCAGTGGCGCGGTCGCAGACTGACGGACCGGTCCGTCGCAGCGCTCACGACCTTGCGCGACTGCCTGGACGGCGGGGAGCTGGCCTCCGAGCTGCCCCGGTGGCTGACGCCGGACGAGGTGACCGCGACCCGCCAGCGCGTCGACGTGCTGCTGGATCACCGGGTGCATCCTTACCCGCCCGAGGACTGGCCCGCCGTCCCCTGGCCGCCGATCTAGCGGGTGCCGCCATGCTCGCCGCGATCGCCCCGCCGCCGCAGGTAGCGCTCGAACTCGCGCGCGATCGCGTCGCCGCTTGCCTCCGGCAGGTCGGTGGCGTCTTTGGCTTCCTCCAGGGTCCGGACGTAGTCGGCGACCTCGGAGTCCTGCTCGGCCAGCTCGTCCACCCCGCGCTCCCAGGCGCGTGCTTCATCGGGCAGCTCGCCGAGCGGCAGCGGGATATCGAGAATGTCCTCGACGCCGCGCAGCAGCGCAAGCGTTGCCTTCGGGCTCGGCGGCTGCGCGACGTAATGCGGCACCGCGGCCCACAGCGACACAGCTGAGATCCCGGCCGTGGCGCAGGCGTGCTGCAGGACGCCGACGATGCCGGTCGGCCCCTTGTAGTCGACGGGCTCGATATGAAGCGCGGCGGCGAGCTCGGGATCGGGCGCCGCCGCCGTCACCGGGACGGGACGGGTGTGCGGGGAGTCGGCCAGCAGCGCGCCGAGCAGGATCACAAGCTCCACGCCCAGCTCGCTGAATGCGGCGGCCAGCTCGGCGCTGAAGCCGCGCCAGCGCATGTTGGGCTCGATTCCGTGCACGAGGATCAGGTCGCGCTCGGCCTGCTTCGGCCGGACGACGGTCAGGCGGGTGGTCGGCCAGACCAGCCGCTCGGTCTTTCCGTCGGTGACCTCCATCACCGGGCGGGTGACCTGGAAGTCGTAGAAGTCCTCGGGATCGATCTCGCCGACAGCGGCGGACTGCCAGGCAGCGCCCAGATGGCTGACCGCCCCGCTCGCCGCCTCGCCGGCGTCGTTCCATCCTTCGAAAGCGGCAATGAGCGCTGGTGAGGTGAGCTTGCCGACGTCATCGAACTCGATCTCCGGGCACCTCCTCCCGCGCCTGCAGCGCCTCTGCGGACTCCTTCAGCCTACGTGCCCGTGCGCGGCCCCTAGGATAAGGCCATCATGTCTTCACCTGCATCCGCGCCCCGCCCGCCGCTTCGAGCCGCGCTAGCCGAGCGCCTGATCATCGCCGACGGGGCCATGGGCTCGATGCTGCAGGGCAGCCCGTTGACGATCGACGACTTCGCCGGCCACGAGGGCTGCAACGAGATCCTCAACGTCACCAGGCCCGACATCGTCCGGTCGATTCACGACGGCTATCTCGAGGCCGGAGTGGACTGCATCAGCACCAACACTTTTGGCGCCAATCTTGGCAACCTCGGCGAGTATGGCATAGCCGACCGGATAGCCGAGCTCGCCGAGGCCGGTGCGCGCATCGCCCGGCAGGCCGCCGACGAATGGGCGCGCCCGGATCGCCCGCGCTGGGTGCTCGGCTCGATCGGACCGGGCACGAAGCTGCCGACCCTCGGCCATGTCTCGTTCGCCCAGCTGCGCGACACGTACTTCGACAACGCCGCCGCGCTGCTGCGTGGCGGCGCCGACGCGCTGATCGTGGAGACCTGCCAGGACCTGCTGCAGGCCAAGGCAGCTGTCATCGGAGCCCGCCGGGCCATCGCCGCCGCTGCTGCCGACGCAGTGCTGATCGTGCACGTCACGATCGAGACGACGGGCGCGATGCTGCTCGGCACCGAGATCGGCGCCGCGCTGACGACGCTGGAGCCGCTGGGCATCGACCTGATCGGGCTGAATTGCGCGACCGGCCCGGCCGAGATGAGCGAGCACCTGCGCTATCTCGCCGCGCACGCCAGGGTGCCGCTGTCGTGCATGCCGAACGCCGGCCTGCCCGAGCTCACCGCGGACGGCGCGTTCTACCCGGTCACGCCGGATGAGCTAGCCGACGCCCAGGAGCAATTCGCCGCCGAGTTCGGCCTATCGCTTGTCGGCGGCTGCTGCGGCACGACGCCCGAGCATCTGGCCGCGCTGACCAGGCGGCTGCACGGCCGGCCGCTGGCCCGGCGCCGGCCACGGCCGGAGCCGGGCGTGGCCTCGCTCTACCAGCACGTCCCGTTTCGCCAGGACACCGCGTTCCTGGCGATCGGCGAGCGGACCAATGCCAACGGGTCCAAAGCGTTCCGGGATGCCATGCTGGCGCGGCGCTACGACGACTGCATCGAGATCGCGCGGGCGCAGACCAGGGACGGCGCGCATCTGCTCGACGTGTGCGTCGACTACGTCGGCAGAGACGGCGCCGCCGACATGGCCGCGGTCGTAGGGCGGCTGGCGACCGCGGCCACCTTGCCGCTGGTGCTCGACTCGACCGAGCCCGCGGTCATCGAGGCGGGCCTGGAGCTGGTCGGCGGCCGCGCGGTCGTCAACTCGGTGAATTACGAGGACGGCGACGGCCCGCAGTCCCGGATGGCCCGGCTCATGCCGGTGATCCGCGAGCATGGCGCGGCCGTGATCGCGCTGACGATCGACGAGGAGGGACAGGCGCGCACGGCTGAGCGCAAGCTCGCCGTGGCCAGCCGGCTCATCGAGGATCTGACCGGCAACTGGGGGATGCGCCGCAGCGACATCATCGTCGACTGCCTGACGTTCCCGATCGCCACCGGCCAGGAGGAGACGCGCCGGGACGGGCTGGAGACCATCGAGGCGATCCGCGAGCTCAAGCACCGGTATCCCGACGTGCAGACCACCCTCGGGGTATCCAATGTGTCGTTCGGCCTGAACCCCGCCGCCCGGGCGGTGCTGAACTCGGTGTTCCTGGCTGAGTGCATCCGGGCGGGCCTGGACTCGGCCATCGTGCACGCGGCCAGGATCATGCCGATCGCCCGGATCCCGCAGGACCAGCTCGAGACCGCGCTTGACCTTATCTACGACCGCCGCCGGGACTCCTACGATCCGCTGGCCCGGCTGCTTAACCTGTTCGAGGGCGTGGACGCCGCCGCGGTCAAGGCAACGCGGGCCGCGGAGCTCGCCGGCCTGCCGCTGTGGGAACGGCTCAAGCGGCGGATCATCGACGGGGAGCGGATCGGCCTGGAGCCGGACCTCGACGAAGCGCTCGGCCGCCGGCCGGCCCTGGAGATCGTCAACGACGTGCTGCTCGATGGCATGAAGACAGTGGGCGACCTGTTCGGCTCGGGCCAGATGCAGCTGCCCTTCGTGCTGACCTCGGCCGAGGTCATGAAGGCGGCGGTCGGCTACCTCGAACCGCAGATGGAACGCTCCGGTGAGGACGGCAAGGGCCGGATCGTGCTCGCGACCGTCAAGGGCGACGTGCACGACATCGGCAAGAACCTCGTTGACATCATCCTGTCCAACAACGGCTACGATGTAGTCAATATCGGCATCAAGCAGCCCATATCGGCGATTCTCGATGCTGCCACCGAGCAGGGTGCCGACGTGATCGGCATGTCGGGCCTGCTGGTCAAGTCCACCGTGGTGATGCGGGACAACCTGGCCGAGCTCAACTCACGCCGGCTGGCTGCCCGCTGGCCTGTGCTGCTCGGCGGCGCCGCGCTGACCCGCGCATACGTCGAGCAGGACCTCGCCGAGCTCTTCGACGGCGAGGTCCGCTACGCCAGGGACGCGTTCGAGGGCCTGCGCCTGATGGACGCGTTCATGGCGGTCAAGCGCGGCGAGGCGGGCGCGCAGCTGCCCCCGCTGCGCGAGCGCCGGGTCCGCCGAGCCGCAGCAGCGGCCAGCCCGGACGGTCCGGACGGTGCCGCGGCCAGCCGCCGGTCCGATGTGTCCGCCACGGTCCCGGTGCCCGAGCCGCCGTTCTGGGGCAGCAGGGTAGTGCGGGGAATACCGCTGGCTGAATATGCGAGCTTCCTGGACGAGCGGGCGCTCTTTCTCGGCCAGTGGGGGCTCAAGCCCACCCGCGGCCATGGCGGCGTTTCCTACACCGAGCTGGTCGAGACCGAGGGCAGGCCCCGGCTGCGGATGTGGCTCGACCGCATCCAGACCGAGGGACTGCTGCAGGCTGGCGTTGTGCAGGGCTACTTCCCGTGCGTCAGCGAGGGCAACGACCTGGTGATCCTGGACGATCGCGGCAGCGAGCTGGAGCGCTTCAGCTTCCCGCGGCAGCGCCGGGACCGGCGGCTGTGCCTGGCGGACTTCTTCCGGCCTGCCCGGTCCGGGCAGACCGACGTCGTGGCGCTCCAGCTTGTCACCGCCGGCGCGCGGATCAGCGGGGCGACCGCCGAGCTGTTCGCCAAGGACTCCTACCGCGAGTACCTGGAACTGCACGGCCTGTCGGTGCAGCTGGCTGAGGCGCTCGCCGAGTACTGGCACGCCAGAGTCCGGGACGCGCTGGGGATCAGCGGCGCCGACCCGGGCGACCTCGATGGCATCCTGCGGGTCGGCTACCAGGGCTGCCGCTACTCCTTCGGCTACCCTGCGTGCCCCAATCTGGAAGACAGGGCCAAGGTGATGCGGCTGCTCGATCCGGACCGGATCGGGGTAAGCCTGTCCGAGGAATTCCAGCTGGCCCCCGAGCAGTCCACCGACGCCCTGATCGCCCATCACCCGGAAGCAAAGTACTTCAGCACCTAACCATGCAGCCGCTTCCCGCCGAGCCCGCAGCGACGCCGGTGCCGCCAGGATTGCAGGGCGTCCTTTTCGACATGGACGGCCTGCTTGTGGACACCGAGCCGCTGTGGTTCGAAGCTGAATCCCGGGTCATGGCGCGCCTGGGCGGCCGCTGGGGCGAGGCCGATCAGCAGGCGCTCGTCGGCGGCTCACTGCGGCGGACCGTGGAGTACCTGATCGCCAGGGCGGTGGCACCCGCCAGCCGGCCCGACGTCGCGGATTGGCTGGTCGGCGGGATGCGGGACCTGGTGGCGGCGCGCGGCGTGCGGATGCTGCCCGGCGCCGGCGACCTGCTCGCCGAGGTGGCCGCCGCCGGAATCCCGCATGCACTGGTGACCTCCTCGGAGCGAGAGATCATGGACGCGGTCATCGCCCGGATCGGCGCAAGTTTCGCCGTGACCGTCTGCGCCGATGACGTGCTGCGGGCAAAACCGGATCCTGAGCCTTACCTGCTGGCGGCCGCCCGGCTCGGGGCTGACCCGGCGCGCTGCGTCGCGCTCGAGGACTCGCCCAACGGCGTGGCGGCCGCCGAGGCGGCGGGCTGCCGCCTGATCGCGGTGCCCGGCCTGGCGCCGATCCGGGCGCTCAACGGCCGGGTCGTCGTCTCCTCGCTGAGCCAGGTCGACCTCGCGCGGCTGCATGCCATGGTCGCCGCCGGCTAGCCAGCCGCACTGCGCCGTGGCCGGCAGTACCCCGCAGATGTGCGACGATGAAGGAACTATGCTGCGGCTGCGCCGCGTGGCGGCCGCGGAGGAGGGGCGGTTATGCCTACCTGGGACAGCATCGGCTTCCCGGTCTGCGTCGCGCTGACGGTTGCCGGGCTCATTGCCAGCTGGTTCGTCTGGCGCAAGTCCGGAGCGCGCCGCGGAACGCGGGCGGTGGCGTGGTCGCTGCTGCCGCTGGCGATCTATCTCGTCGGGGCGGTCCGGCTGGTCGGGCGGATCGGCGCGGCGGTGGTGCGCTTTGCCGGCGGATTCGTGTTCTCGCCCAAGTCCTGGGCCGGAGTGGCCCTTCTGGCCGCAGCCGCGCTGATCCTGCTGTCCACCGGCGGAATCCCGCTGCTGGGGCGGCGAAAGGGCAGGAGCAGCAAGCAGGAACTCGAGCCGGCCGCAGGCGCCAGGACCCCAGTGGCCACGACGCCCGCCAAGCGCGCCAAGCCCGGCAAGGCTCCGGCGGCGGATGACGACCTCGGGGATGTCGAGGAGATCCTGCGCAGGCACGGCATTAAGTAAGGCACCGGCGGGGCGCGGCAGACTGCGCCGCCGATCTTACGATCCGTCGCAAAATGATCTTGATTCGGTCACAATAGCGCTACGACCCGGGCCTTGGGCTGGCGCTGACCAGGCCAACTGGTAGACCCTCCCGGTAAGAGGTATGTGTTCCGCTTCGGCATGTCTGCGACGGGCTGCCGACGCAGCATGCTGGTTTGCCGGAGAGTAGCTGATGACTGCACCGATCGAGTCCTCCACGGCCGCCGCGGCGCCGGAGGCAGTGCTGAGCGGAGTCAGCCGCGAGGCCATCGAGGGACGGTCACTCGGCCAGATCGCCTGGCTGCGGCTGCGCCGCGACAAGGTTGCGATGGCCGGCGGCATCATCGTGGTGTTCCTCATCCTCGTCGCCGTCTTCGGCCCCCACCTGGTGCAGAATCCCGACACTTACCACGCGAACCTGATCAACCCGACGTTCAGCCGGCCGAACGGGGCCTTCGGCGGGATCAGCCTGGCTCACCCGCTCGGTGTCGAGCCGGTCAACGGACGCGACTTGCTGGCCCGCGTCGTCGTCGGCGCGCAGTACTCGCTGCTGATCGCGTTCCTCTCAACGTTCCTCGCCGTGGGCCTCGGAGTCTTCTTCGGCGTCGTGGCCGGCTACTTCGGCGGCTGGCTGGACTCGGTGATCGCCCGCACGATGGACGTCTTCCTGGCTTTCCCGCTGCTGGTCTTCGCCCTGGCGCTGGTGGGGGTGGTGCCGAACAAGGGCTTCGGGCTGTCCGGCAACTCACTGCGGATCGTCATGCTCGTCTTCGTCATCGGCTTCTTCAACTGGCCCTACATGGGCCGGATCATCCGCGGCCAGGCCATCTCGCTGCGCGAGCGGGAGTTCGTCGATGCGGCGCGCAGCCTCGGCGCGCGCGGGCCCTACATCCTGGCCCGCGAGCTGCTGCCGAACCTGGTCGCGCCCATCCTGGTGTACTCGACGCTGCTGATACCGACCAACATCCTCTTCGAGGCTGCGCTGTCGTATCTCGGCGTGGGCCTGTACCCGCCGACCCCGACCTGGGGTGGCATGCTGTCCGGCGCGGTCAGCGGCGGCTTCTACCAGCTCGACCCGGAGTTCATGATCGTTCCTGGCCTGGCCATCTTCATCACCGTGATGGCCTTCAACCTGTTCGGCGACGGGCTGCGCGACGCGCTCGATCCGAAATCCCGGTAGCCAATGCAGTTTTCCATCATCCAGATCCAGGACAGGAGGCGTTTTACGCCGTGAACAAACCCAGGGCAACAGCACTGGCGGCGGTCGGCGCGGTCGCCGCGCTGCTGCTTGCCGCCTGCGGCAGCAGCGGAAGCAGCACATCGTCCAGCTCGTCCAGCTCTGCTTTCAATGCCGGCGTGAACTCGGTGGTGAATCCGTCCACCCACAAGGGCGGAACGCTCAGCATGGCGCTGACCAGCACGCCGGACTCCACCGACCCGGGCAACACGTACTACGGCTTCATGTGGAACTTCACCCGGCTGTATGCGATGCCGCTGATGACCTACAAGTCCTGCCCCGGCGCATGCGGGAATGAGCTCACGCCGGATCTCGCCGCCGCTCCTGGCGTCGTCACCGACAACGGGCTGACGTGGACCTATCACCTCAAGCCGAACGTCAAGTTCGAGACCGGCGCGACGGTCACCTCGCAGGACGTCAAGTACGCGGTCGAGCGCACCTACGCGCGAAGTGTGCTGACCAACGGCCCGACCTACTTCCTGGTGCTGCTCAAGGACCCCACCTACCCTGGCCCGTACACCGACAGGTCCAAGAACCTGATGGGCCTGACATCGATCACCACCCCGAACAACACCACGATCGTGTTCCACCTGGCGAAGCCGTTCGCGGACTTCGACTACATCGTCGCGATCCCGCAGACCGCCCCGGTGCCGCCGAGCGCCGACACCGGCGCGTCCTACCAGCTGCACCCGATCTCCACCGGCCCGTACAAGTTCCAGAGCTACCAGCTGAACAAGCAGCTCACGCTCGTCCCGAACACCAACTGGAACCCGGCAACCGATCCGGTGGCCAAGCAGCTGCCCAGCAAGATCACCGTCAGCATGAACGTCAACGCCAATGACATCGACAACCGGCAGCTCGCCGGAGACCTTGACCTGGACATCGCCGGCACCGGCGTGCAGGCTGCCGCCCGGGCCAGGATCCTGTCCACGCCGTCGCTGAAGGCCAGCTCCGACGACCCGCTGGCCGGATTCAACTGGTTTGTCTACATCGACACGAAGGTGCCGCCGTTCAACAACCTCGCCTGCCGTCAGGCCGTCGAGTACGCGGCCAACAAGACGAACCTGCAGACCGCCTACGGCGGCCCGTACGCGGGCAATATCGCCAGCACGGTGCTGGTGCCGAGCGTCGTCGGCTACAAGAGCTTCGACCTGTACGGCGCGCTCTCCAAGCCCGGCGGCGACGTGACGGCGGCGCAGCAGGCACTGAAGGCGTGCGGTCATCCGAGCGGGTTCACCACCGGCGTCGCCTACCGCAGCGACCGGCCCAAGGACACAGCAGCGGCCACGGCCCTGCAGGCATCACTGGCCCAGGTCGGCATCAAGGCCACGCTGCACGGCTACCCGTCGGGCACGTACTACAGCGACTTCGCCGGCGTGCCGCGCTACGTCCACCAGCACGACCTCGGGCTGGACATCGGCGGCTGGGAAGCTGACTTCCCCGATGGCTGGGGCTTCATGGACGAGATCAGCAACGGGAACGCGATCTCGCAGACCGGCGGCAACACCAACATCTCGGAGCTCAACGACCCGAAGGTTAACGGCTTGCTCACCAAGTTCCAGAACACCCTGAACCCGACGGCGCGCAATGCGATTGCCAGCCAGATCGACATGCAGGCGATGAAGGACGCGGCCTTCCTGCCGGAGGTGTATGCCAAGTCGCTGCTCTACCGCAACCCGTCACTCACTAATGTCTATGTCCAGCAGTCCTACGGCATGTACAACTACGCCGTCCTCGGCGTGAAGTAGCGGCCCGACTCGCACGAGAGCAGGTGAGGGTACCGGTGCCCGGCCAGCACGCTTCGGCGGCGGCCGGGCACCGGCGCCGCGCATAGTGATCACATTCATCATCCGGCGCCTGATCGCCACGGTCTTCCTGCTGATCGTGGTCAGCATGATCACGTTCGGGATCTTCTTCCTGATCCCGCGGCTGGCCGGCCAGACGAACTACGAGCTGGCGACGCAGTACGTGGGCCGCAACCCCACCCCGGCAGCCGTCCGCGCGGTGGAGAATCAGCTCGGCTTCTCCTCGCCGCTGTACCTGCAGTACGGCCGGTTCCTCAAGGGGATAGTGGCCGGCGCGCACTATCACAACGGGCCGAGCACCACCTACTGCCCGCCGCCGTGCTTCGGCTACTCGTTCCGCACGCAGCTGCCGGTATGGCCGCAGATGGTCAGCGACGCGCCGGTGACCCTGTCTATTGCCGGCGGCGCCGCCGTGCTGTGGCTGATCGGCGGCGTGTCCATCGGCGTGCTCTCGGCGCTGCGCCGCGGCAGCCTGTTCGACCGGATGTCGATGGGAGTCGCGCTGGCGGGGGTGTCACTGCCGATCTTCTTCACCGGGCTGATAGCGCTGGACCTGTTCAGCTACAAGTGGCCCATCTTCCCCAACGTGCAGTTCGTGCCACTGACCCAGAATCCGCTGCTGTGGGCGCGCAACCTGGTGCTGCCGTGGGTCTGCACGGCCTTCCTCTACGCCGCGCTCTACGCCAGGCTCACCCGCGCGGGCATGCTGGAGACCATGAACGAGGATTACATCCGCACCGCCCGGGCCAAGGGCCTGCCGGAGCGGACCGTGATTCTCAAGCACGGCCTGCGGTCAGCGCTGACCCCGATCCTGACGATCTTCGGAATGGACCTCGGCCTGCTGCTCGGCGGGGCCATTCTCACCGAGGTCACCTTCTCTATGCAGGGCCTCGGCAGCTTCACCGTCGAGGCAATCAATAATCAGGACCTGCCCGAGATCATGGGCGTCACCCTGCTGGCCGCCTTTTTCATCGTCATCGCGAACATGATCGTGGACATCCTGTACGCGGTCGTCGATCCGAGGGTGAGGACCTAGATGGCCTCGCGGAAGAACCGGATCCGCGGCAGCCGCGATAACGCCGGGCACGGCCAGGACGCCGACGGCAAGGCCCGCGAACAGTCCGATCACGCCGGCGCCGCCGCGGGCCCGGCGAGCCGTGCGCTGCTCGAGGTCCGGGACCTGCGCATTCATTTCCCGACCGCCGACGGCGTGGTGAAGGCAGTCGACGGCGTCTCCTTCCGGCTGGAAAAGGGCAGGACGCTCGGCATCGTGGGCGAGTCCGGATCAGGCAAGAGCGTCACCAGCCTCGGCATCATGGGCCTGCACGAGCGGACCAACGCCAAGATCGAGGGCCACATCTGGCTGGACGGCGAGGATCTCGTCACCGCCTCGCCGACCAGGATTCGTGAGCTGCGGGGCAGCAAGATGGCGATGATCTTCCAGGATCCGCTGTCGGCGCTGCACCCCTATTTCACGGTGGGCACGCAGATCGTCGAGGCCTATCTCGTGCACAACGACGTCAGCAAGAAGGCTGCCCGCGAGCATGCGATCGAGATGCTGAACCGGGTGGGCATCCCGCAGGCGGCCACCAGGGTAGACGACTATCCGCACCAGTTCTCCGGCGGCATGCGGCAGCGCGCCATGATCGCGATGTCGCTGAGCTGCGATCCCGAACTGCTGATCGCCGACGAGCCCACCACCGCGCTCGACGTGACGGTGCAGGCCCAGATCCTTGACCTGATCTCGGACCTGCAGCAGGAGTACGGCTCGGCGGTCATCATGATCACTCACGATCTGGGCGTCGTCGCCGAGCTATCCGACGACATTCTGGTGATGTATGCGGGCAGGCCGGCCGAATACGGCTCCGCCGACGAGATCTTCCACCACTCCGGGCACCCCTACACCTGGGGCCTGCTCGCTTCCATGCCGCGGCTGGACGAGGTCCGCACGGCGCGCCTGGTCCCCATCCCCGGAACCCCGCCGAGCCTGATCGCCGTCCCGGCCGGCTGCCCGTTCCATCCGCGGTGCCGCTACGCCGGGCTGACCGGCGGGCGCAGCGAGACCGAGGTGCCGCCGCTGCGCGAGGTAGAGCCTGGCCACCTGGTCGCCTGCCACCTGAGCCGCGGCCAGCGCCTGGAGATCCGCGGCGAGCTGGCTGAGGCCGGTCACACCCCGACCACAGGGGAGGAACTGTGAGCACCTCGCTGACCGAGCCCGGCGTCGCCGGCAACGGCGAGGGCCGCGGCGACGCCCTGCTTCAGGTGACCGGGCTGATCAAGCACTTCCCCGTCACCCGCGGCATCATCTTCCGGCGGCAGGTCGGCGCCGTGCAGGCGGTCGACGGCGTCACCTTCTCGGTTGCGCCCGGCGAGACTCTGGGCCTGGTGGGCGAGTCCGGCTGCGGCAAGACGACAACAGGGCGGCTGCTGACCCGGCTGCTGGAGCCGACCGCCGGGCAGATCATTTTCGACGGCCGCGACATCAGCCACCTGTCGGCCGGAAAGATGCGGCCGATCCGCCGCGACGTCCAGATGATCTTCCAGGACCCGTACTCGTCGCTCAACCCGCGGCACACCGTCGGAACCATCGTCGGCGCGCCGCTGCGGCTGCAGCAGGTGAAAACCGAGAAGGGCGTCAAGGCATCCGTCCAGGAACTGCTCGAGCTTGTGGGGCTGAACCCCGAGCACTACAACCGCTACCCGCACGAGTTCTCCGGCGGCCAGCGGCAGCGGATCGGAATAGCCCGGACCCTCGCGCTGCGGCCGAAGCTGATCGTGGCCGACGAGCCCGTCTCCGCTCTTGACGTGTCCATTCAGGCTCAGGTCATCAACCTGATGGAGGATCTGCAGAACGAGCTCGGCATGACGTACGTGGTCATCGCTCATGACCTGTCCGTCGTGCGGCATATCAGCGACCGGGTCGCGGTGATGTACCTCGGCAAGCTGGTCGAGATGGCGTCCAGGGACCAGATCTACGCCCGGCCGCGGCATCCGTATACGGTCGCCCTGATGTCGGCGGTGCCGGTACCCGAGCCGGTGCGCAGCGAGAGCGGCCAGCGGCAGCGCAGACAGCGGATCCGGCTGACCGGCGACGTGCCAAGCCCGCTCAACCCGCCGCCCGCCTGCCGGTTCCACACCCGGTGCTGGAAGGCGCAGGACATCTGCCGTACCCAGGAACCGCCGCTCGCCGAGCTAGCGCCCGGTCACCAGGTCGCCTGCCACTTCCCGGAGGATGCCGCGCCGGCCGCCTAGCCGGGCTGAGCCTCGGCGGCCGGCCCGGCGACGCGGACCGGTCCGGCCTGGCCGGCGGGCACTGGCGGCGGCCCGGCCTGGCCGGGCAGCTGCTGCGGGCCGCCCTCAGCCGGGACCCGCGGCCCGGCCGCCGAACTACCAGCCGGAAGGGGCGGCGGGGTGCCGCCGAATGCCGGGCAGATCGCCTGGTGCGCGCACCAGGCGCAGAGCCGGCTCTGCCGCGGCCGCCAGTCGCCGCTCGACCGCGCGCGCTCGATCGCGCGCCAGAGCGCGTTGATCTTGCGCTCAGTTGCGAGCAGGTCAGCCTCATCGGGGGAGTACCGCACGATCTCGCCGTTACCCAGGTAGATGAGCTGCAGCAGCCTCGGGATGGTGCCCCGCATCCGCCACATCACCAGCGCGTAGAAGCGCATCTGAAACAAGGCGCGCGCCTCGAACTCCTCAGCCGGGGCAGTCCCGGTCTTGTAGTCCACGATCCGGACCTCGCCTGTCGGAGCCACGTCGAGCCGGTCAATGTATCCGCGCAGGGTCAGGCCGGACTCGAGCACGGCCTGAACCGACAGCTCACGGTGCGCGGGTTCCAGGCGGGTGGGGTCCTCCAGGGTGAAATAGCGGTCGAGCATGGCGGAGCCCTCCGAAAGCCAGGCATCTCGCCGCTCATCGTCGGCGAACAACGTCGCGAGCTCAGGTTCCTCCGCCAGCAGCCGCGACCACTGCGGCTGCACGAGATCACGGGCTGCCTGCGGAGTCCGCCGGCTGGCCGGCTCGTCGAAGAGCCGCTCCAGGACCGCGTGCACCAGGGTGCCGCGGGCCGCCGCAGGGCTCGGCGGCTCTGGCAGCCTGTCGATGACCCGGAACCGGTACAGCAGCGGACAGGCGAGGAAGTCGCCGGCTCGTGACGGGGACAGGGCCCGGCCGGCACCGGGGCCAGCCGCATCCGTCCCGGCCGGATCGGTGCCGGCAGGACTGGTCCCGGCGGTGTCGGTCCCGGCGGTGTCGGCTCTCCCGCCGCCGGCGGCAGCCTCCGTCTGCGTGTCGCTCATCTACCGCACAGTAGGGCACTGCGCCGACAGTTGCCCGGCATTGCCGCCGTGCGCGCGACCGCGGCGACTGCGCGGCCCAGGATCTGCCGCATTCGGCGAGCGCACGGCCGTTATGACGCCGCGCCAGCACATAGCATCGACTCGTGGCAGGCATCACACCAGGAAACGGCTCCCGCGGCACCGGGCAGCCGGGGCCGCCGGGCGATCAGGCGCCGGCGAAACGCCGGCGCGACCCGCGCCTCGGGCTCGTCGTGGCACGGCCCTTCGGCGTGCCGGTTTATGTCTCGCCGTACTGGTTCATAGTCGCCGCCCTGCTGGTGCTGGTTTACGCCGAGACGCTGGACCACGCGGTCCATCCGGCCAACCTCCGCTACCTGGTCGCCGCCTCGTTCGTGCTGTTGCTGTACCTGTCGGTCCTGGTCCATGAGCTGAGCCACTGCGCGGTGGCACGTGGTTTCGGGCTGCCGGTCCGCCGGGTGCTGCTGTATCCGCTCGGCGGGTTCTCCGAGATCGAGAAGGAACCGCCAACACCTTCTCAGGAGTTCCTCGTCTCCGTCGCCGGGCCGGTGGTCTCGCTCGCGCTGGCGGGCATTGCCTTCGCGCTCACCTCCGTGGCCGGCCACGGCATCCTCGGCACATTGATCGATCAGCTCTTCCGGGCCAATCTGCTGGTCGGGATCTTCAACCTGCTGCCCGGCCTGCCGCTGGACGGCGGCCGCATTCTCCGCGCTGGAGTATGGAAGATAACGGGCAAGCCTGCAGCTGCGACGATCATCGCCGCCTGGGCGGGGCGAGTACTGGCGATCCTGCTGGTGCTGGTGCCCTTCTTCCTGCTCCGCGGCCACATCCAGTCGCTGATATTTTCTTACTGGCTCTGGCTCGCCATCGTGGCTGCCTTCATCTGGATGCAGTCGGGGCAGGCGATCCGGGCGGTGAAGGTGCATGAGCGGCTGCCGCGGCTGCAGGCCAGGACGCTGGCCCGGCGGGCGATCGCGGTCCCGTCCAACCTGCCTCTGTCCGAGGCGATCCGGCGGGCCGACGCTGCGCAGGCGCGGGCGCTGGTCGTGGTCGATCACGAGTCGACGCCCATTGCGATCGTCAACGAGACCGCGGTCATGGCCACCCCCGAGCAGCGCAAGCCCTGGATCGAGGCGGGAGCGCTGGCCCGCGCGATCGATCCCGGCCTCGTGCTGTCGGCCGACCTGTCCGGGATCGAGCTGATCGAGGCAGTCCAGCGCACGCCTGCGAGCGAGTACCTGCTGATCGAGCCGTCCGGCGAGGTCTACGGGGTACTGGCTGCCAGCGACCTCGATCATGCCTTCGCGCGGGCCTGACCCGGCGCTAACCTTTCGGCGTGATCAAGCAGCCCCGCGGGCCCTTCGCTCCTGGCGACCAGGTCCAGCTCACCGATCCGAAGGGACGCCGTCACCGGCTGGTCCTGGAGGCGGGACGGTCCTTCCATACCCATCGCGGCGCCCTGGCGCATGACGACCTCATCGGCGCCCCGGAGGGCACTGTCGTTTCCTCCACGGGCGGCACGGCCTACGTCGCCCTGCGGCCGCTGCTGTCGGACTACACCCTGTCAATGGCGCGCGGCGCCGCGGTGGTCTACCCGAAGGATGCCGCGCAGATTGTCGGCCTCGCTGACATCTTCCCCGGCGCCAGGGTCGTGGAGGCCGGAGCGGGCTCCGGTGCGCTGTCCTGCTGGCTGCTGAGGGCAGTCGGCGAGACGGGCCTGCTGATCTCCTACGAGCGCCGGGCCGACTTCGCCGAGATCGCGCGCCAGAACGTGCAGCGCTACTTCGGCGGTGAGCACCCGGCCTGGCAGCTGGTCGTTGCCGACCTGCCATCCGGCGCTGCAGCAGCAGAGCAGCCCGACGGGCCCGGCGATGACTTCGACCGCGTGATCCTGGACATGCTCGCGCCGTGGGAGCACATCGCCGTTGCCGCGGCATGCCTCATCGCCGGGGGCCTGATCTGCTGTTATGTCACGACGACGACGCAGTTGTCGCGCATCGTCGAGGCCCTGCGGGCTCAGGGCTGTTTCGATGAGCCGGCGGCATGGGAGTCACTGCTGCGCGGCTGGCACGTCGACGGGCTGGCCGTCCGGCCTGAGCACCGCATGATCGGCCATACCGGCTTCCTGGTGACGGCGCGGCGGCTCGCCGATGGAGTCACCCCGCCGCCGCGGCGGCGGCGGGGGTCCAAGGGAGCTCAGGCTGCCAGGGAGCAAGACGAGTCATCCGGCGCAGATTCCGGCGCAGATTCCGGCGCAGATTCCGGCGTGGAACGAGCCGGCATTTATCCGCGGCTGGTGGCATGAGTGGCTGGTCAGCGGGTAACGGGAACTTGCCGTTCCCGGATCGTAACTCCAGAAAGCCAAGTCCGACGCCCGCCGCAAGGTTACGAAACGACCTTCGGTAGGTAGGGTCTAGGTAAGTCAGCTCTTGGGAGGGGGTGAGGGGCATGGCTTCTCGTGACGACAGCGCTCGTGCCGGCCGTTATGATGATGAGGTCAAGGTCCTGACCACGCAGATTTCCTTCCTCGAGGAGGAAGTCGCGGCCCTGCGCGGCCGGCTCGCCGATTCGCCCCGGCAGGTGCGCCTGCTGGAGGAGCGGTTGCGCGAAGCCGAGGCAAGCCTCGCGGGCGTCACCGGGCAGAACGAGCGGCTCGCCGCAACTCTGCGCGAGGCGCGTGATCAGATCTTTGCGCTCAAGGAAGAAGTGGACCGGCTGGCCCAGCCGCCGTCCGGGTTCGGGATTTTCCTTGAGCCCGCCGAGGACGGCACGGCTGACGTATTCACCGGCGGCCGCAAGATGCGCGTGAGCATCAGCCCGGGCATCGAGCTCGACGAGCTGCGGCCCGGCCAGGAAGTCGTGCTCAACGAGGCGCTCAATGTCGTCATCGCCCGCGGATACGAATCCGTCGGTGAAGTCGTGATGCTCAAGGAGCTGCTCGAGGACGGCGACCGCGCGCTGGTGATCTCGCATGCCGACGAGGAGCGGGTCGCCCGGCTGGCAGAGCCGCTGCGCAACTCGACGCTGCGAGCCGGTGACTCGCTGCTGCTCGAGCCCCGGTCCGGCTACGTCTACGAGCGGATCCCCAAGGCGGAAGTCGAGGAACTCATCCTCGAGGAAGTCCCGGACATCACCTACTCGGAGATCGGCGGCCTTGGCCCGCAGATCGAGCAGATCCGCGACGCCATCGAGCTGCCCTACCTGCACGCCGACCTGTTCAAGGAGCACCTGCTGCGGCCGCCGAAGGGCGTGCTGCTCTACGGGCCGCCCGGCTGCGGCAAGACGCTGATCGCCAAGGCGGTCGCGAACTCGCTGGCCAAGCAGGTGGCCCGCAGGACCGCGCAGCTGGCCAGCCAGAATGGCAATGCCGACGCGCCGGGACCACCGGCGAAGGAGGGCAAGAGCTTCTTCCTCAACATCAAGGGCCCCGAGCTGCTCAACAAGTACGTCGGCGAGACCGAGCGGCACATCCGGCTGGTTTTCCAGCGGGCCAGGGAAAAGGCCAGCGAGGGCATGCCCGTCATCGTCTTCTTCGACGAGATGGACTCGATCTTCCGGACCCGCGGCTCCGGGGTATCCAGCGACGTGGAGAACACGATCGTGCCTCAGCTCCTCAGCGAGATCGATGGCGTCGAGGGCCTGGAGAACGTGATCGTGATCGGTGCCTCCAACCGCGAGGACATGATCGACCCCGCGATCCTGCGGCCAGGCCGGCTCGACGTGAAGATCAAGATCGAGCGGCCGGACGCCGAGGCGGCCAGGGACATCTTCTCCAAGTACCTGCTGCCGCAGCTGCCGCTGCATCGCGACGACCTCGCCGAGCATGGCGGGTCCCTCGTGGCGACAGTGGCGGAGATGATCCAGCGCGTCGTGGAGCGGATGTACTCCGAGACCGAGGAGAACAGGTTCCTCGAGGTCACCTATGCCAACGGGGACAAGGAAGTCCTGTACTTCAAGGACTTCAACTCCGGAGCGATGATCCAGAACATCGTGGACCGCGCAAAGAAGATGGCCATCAAGGAATTCCTCGAGACGAGGCAGAAGGGCCTGCGGGTCGCGCACCTGCTCGCCGCGTGCGTGGACGAGTTCAGCGAGAACGAGGACTTGCCCAACACCACCAACCCAGACGACTGGGCGCGGATCTCCGGCAAGAAGGGCGAGCGGATCGTCTACATCAGGACGCTGGTGTCCGGCAAGCACGGTACGGAGGCAGGCCGGTCGATCGATACGGTGGCCAACACAGGGCAGTACCTATAGCCTGCTGCCGGCGCCGCGTGGCGATCGTCACGCGGCGCCGGCCAGCGACCGCAGATGCGGCTTCTCGCCGGGCTGGCCGGCGCCGCTGCCAGCGCGCCGTGCCACTCTTCGCTCGTCCGGCACTAGGCTTTTCAGCATGAGCGTGCGCCGGGTCATGGGAATAGAGACCGAGTACGGCATCGCCGTACCCGGCCAGCCAGGCGCGAACGCGATGGTCAGCTCGTCCCAGGTGGTTAATGCCTATCAGGCGGCCACGGCAGCGCGCGCCCGCCGGGCGCGGTGGGACTTCGAGGAGGAGAATCCGCTGCGCGACGCACGCGGCTTCGACCTGACCAGGGAAGCGGCCGATTCCTCCCAGCTCACCGACGAGGACCTGGGACTGGCCAACGTCATCCTGCCCAACGGCGCCCGACTCTATGTCGACCATGCGCACCCGGAGTATTCCGCGCCCGAGTGCACGAACCCACTCGACGCGGTCATCTGGGACAAAGCGGGCGAGCGGGTGATGGCCGAGGCTGCCGCGCGCGCCACGGCCACGCCCGGCGGCCATGCCATTCAGCTCTACAAGAACAACACCGACAACAAGGGCGCATCGTACGGCTGCCACGAGAACTACCTGATGAACCGGAGCACGCCGTTCGCCGACATTGTCCGGCACCTGACGCCCTTCTTTGTCTCCCGGCAGGTTGTCTGCGGCGCCGGCCGGGTCGGCCGCGGCGCCGACGGACGCGATGACGGCTTCCAGATCAGCCAGCGCGCCGACTTCTTCGAAGTCGAGGTCGGGCTGGAGACCACGCTGAAGCGGCCGATCATCAACACCCGCGACGAGCCGCACGCCGACCCGGAGAAGTACCGGCGGCTGCACGTCATCATCGGCGACGCGAACATGAGCGAGATATCCAGCTATCTCAAGCTGGGCACCACCGCCATGGTGCTGGCCATGATCGAGGATCGTTTCCTGGCGACTGAGCTCGGGATCGAGTCGCCGGTCGCCGAGCTGCGCTCGATCTCGCACGACCCGTCCTGCCAGCATCTGATCGCGCTGCGGGACGGCCGCAAGATGACGGCCGTGCAGCTGCAGATGGAGTACCTGGAACTGGCCAGGAAGTACACCGAGAACAAGTACGGCGCCGACGTCGACGAGATGACCGCTGACGTGCTTGACCGGTGGGAATCGGTGCTGACCAGGCTGGCCGAGGAACCGATGCTGGCGGCGCGCGAGCTGGACTGGGTGGCCAAGCTCGAGATTCTGGATGGCTACCGGTCCAGGGACGGGCTCGGCTGGAATCATCCCCGGCTGCAGCTGGTGGACCTGCAGTACTCCGATGTGCGCGCCGAGCGCGGCCTGTACAACAGGCTGGCCCACCGCGGCCGCATCCACCGACTGGTCGGCGAACGCGAGGTAGCGCGCGCCATCGATCACCCGCCAGCCGACACCCGGGCCTATTTCCGCGGCCGCTGCCTCCGGCAGTACCCGGACGCGGTCGCAGCCGCATCGTGGGACTCGGTGATCTTCGACATTCCCGGCCGGGAGTCACTGCAGCGGGTCCCGACGCTGGAGCCGCTGCGCGGCACCCGAGAGCACGTAGGCGACCTGCTGGATCGCTGCGAAACCGCCGCGGAGCTCGTCGCGGCTCTCACCGGGCAGGACTGAACGCCGTCTCGATCGCGGATCCGCGCCGAACCAGCCGGAGAAGGGAGACGGCCGGAGAAGGATTGGACTGACCACGGCGTGGCGAGGATAGCGTTGAGACTGCGGGATGCACCGTGGAGCACGGAGGTTCAGCATGGCGACTAAGGACACTGGCGGCCAGCGACAGGTTCCCCGGCGCGACGACGAGGAGGAGCAGGAGAGCGCGCCGCAGGGCGACGAGGGCGTCAAGGAGCGGCAGGACAAGCTCACTGACGACGTCGACGCGATTCTGGACGAGATCGACGAGGTCCTCGAGGAGAACGCCGAGGAGTTCGTGCGGTCATACGTGCAGAAGGGCGGCGAATAACGCCGCGGCGCTGCTGCCGCGCCCGGCGCGGCAGCAGTAGGGTCAGTCGGGTACTCCAGGCGCACTACCGGAAGGATCCGCGTGGGATCTGACACTCACCAACGGCAGCCGATGGCGGCGTACCTGACCGCGGGGACCTCGTCGTTCGCCGACTTCCTCACGGCTGCCGCCCCCGACCTGCTGCCGGGCGCCGCGCCGGTCGGCCCCGGCACGGCCGCGCTCGCCCGCGACCTGCCGCACGGCACCACGATCGTCGCGGCGAGCTGCCAGGGCGGCGTGGTGATGGCCGGCGACCGGCGCGCGACGGCGGGCAACATGATCTCTCAGCGCGACATCGAGAAGGTGTTCCGCAGCGACGAGTACTCCTGCATCGGCATCGCGGGCGTCGCGGGCATCGGCATCGAGCTGGTCCGGCTCTTCCAGGTCGAGCTCGAGCACTACGAGAAGATCGAGGGCCGCGGGCTTTCGCTCGAAGGCAAGGCGAACCGGCTGGCGACGATCGTCCGGGGCAACCTCGGCGCCGCCATGCAGGGACTGGTCGTAGTCCCGCTGTTCGCCGGGTTCGACGAGGACAGGGAGGTCGGCCGGATCTTCAGCTACGACGTGGCCGGCGGCCGGTACGAGGAGCACCGGTTCTACGCGATCGGCTCCGGCTCGGTCTTCGCCCGCGGCTCGCTGAAGAAGGTCTACGCCGATGCCATGCCGGTACCGGACGCAGTGCTGGCCTGCATGCAGGCGCTCTACGACGCCGCCGACGATGACTCGGCAACTGGGGGGCCCGACGTTACCCGGCGGATCTACCCGGTGATCGCGACGGTCACTGCCGATGGCTTCCAGCGGCTGACCGACGAGGAAGCCGGCGCCTGCGCCCAGACGGTGATCGAGGGCCGGATGCAGTGGCCCGACGGACCGCCCGCGCCGCTGCGTCAGCCCGGCAGCACCCACGATTAGCGCCCGGTAACTGCCCGGCTGACCGGTCCCGGCCAGCCGGGCCCGCCCAGCACAGCCGACCACTCAAGTAAGGGAAACGCCAGCGGTGTCGATGCCGTTCTACGTCTCGCCCGAGCAGGTGATGAAGGACAAGGCGGACTATGCGCGGAAGGCCATCACGCGCATCCGCAGTGGTGTCGTCATCGAGTACGACGCCGGCATCCTGTTCGTCGCGCCGAACCCGTCCCGGGCCCTCCGGAAGTTCAGCGAGCTCTACGACCGGATCGCGTTCGCCGCGGTGGGCCGGTACAACGAGTTCGAGCGCCTGCGCCAGGCCGGAGTGCGCTACGCCGACCTGACCGGCTACCAGTATGACCGGCAGGACGTCACCGCTCGCGGCCTGGCGAACTGGTACGCGCAACTGCTCGGCACCAGCTTCACCGAGAGCAACAAGCCGCTGGAGGTGGAGATCGTCGTCGCCGAGGTAGGGCAGACCGCCGACCGGGACCAGATCTACCGAATCACCTTCGACGGATCGGTGTTCGACGAGCACAACTTCGTGGTCATGGGCGGCCAGGCGGATCAGGTTGCCGCCGTGGTCAAGGAGCGGTACTCGGACGGCATGACGCTGTCGGGTGCGATAGCGGTGGCCCTGGCCGCCCTCGCCGGCCAGGGCAATGGCGAGCGCCAGGAGATTACCGCGGAGCAGCTGGAGGTCGCGGTACTCGAGCGGGCACGGGCGCACCGGACCTTCCGCCGCCTCACCGGCGCCCGGCTGGAAGCGCTGCTGGCGCAGGCCCAGCCGGATGGCAAGGGCGCCGCCGCCGGGCCCGCCGCGGGAAACAGCGGCGCTGCCGCCGAACCCGATTCGGCCGGTGCCGAAGGGGGCACAGACCACACGTAGGTCGCTCCCCCCGCGCGCATCGCGGTCGTGCGGGCAGCGGACCGGCTGCGACTCGTCCCGCGACCGTCTGGCCGGGTAGGCCTGGCCGGGTAGGGTCGAGAATATGCGCGGCCTGACCGGAACTCACGGGTGTAGGCAGCTGGAGGAGGGACGTGACGGGCAACCTGGCAACAATCACCGGCATCGAGCCGCCGACCGGGCTGCTGATCGGCGGCCGGTGGTCACCCGGACAGGCGGGCACCCTGCCGGTAATCGATCCGGCTACGGAAGACGCGATCGCCGACGTGGCCGACGCGAGCATTGACGACGCGCTCGATGCGGTGACCGCGGCCTACGATGCGCTGCCGGCGTGGGCGGCGCGGCCGCCGCGCGAGCGCGGCGAGTGCCTGCGCCGCGCCTTCGAACTCATGATGGCGAGCGCCGGGCCGCTGGCCCGGCTGATGGTTCTGGAGAACGGCAAGGCACTGCGGGATGCCCGGGCCGAGATCACTTATGCCGCCGAGTTCTTCCGCTGGTATGCGGAGGAGGCGGTCAGGAACTCCGGCGCGCTGGCGATCGCCCCGTCGGGTGCAAACAAGATCATGGTGGCGCACCAGCCGGTGGGCGTCAGCATACTGGTCACGCCGTGGAACTTCCCGGCGGCGATGGCGACCCGCAAGATCGGCCCCGCGCTGGCGGCTGGCTGCACGATCGTGCTCAAGCCGGCGAAGGAAACCCCGCTGACCGCCCTGGCCATCGCCGCCCTGCTGACTGAGGCCGGCCTGCCCGACGGTGTAGTCAACGTGCTGCCGACGACCTCGCCCGGCCCGGTGACCGCGGCCATGCTCGCCGACCCGCGGGTCCGCAAGCTCTCCTTCACCGGCTCCACCGAGGTCGGCCGGACGCTGCTGCGGACAGCTGCCGACACCATTACGAACTGCTCGATGGAGCTGGGCGGCAATGCGCCGTTCCTCGTCTTCGAAGACGCCGACATCGATGCGGCGATCGAGGGCGCGTTCATCGCGAAGATGCGCAACGGCGGCGAGGCCTGCACCGCGGCCAACCGGTTCTACGTGCACGAGGCTGTCGCAAGCGACTTCTCGGCGAAGCTCGCGGCCCGGCTGGGCGCGATCCGGCTCGGCCCGGGCCTCGAGGAAGGCGTGGAACTCGGCCCGCTGGTGAACGCCGACACCCGGTCGAAGGTCGCCGGGCTGGTCGAGTCTGCGGCCAAGGACGGCAGCCGCATCGTCCTCGGCGGCAGGGCGCCTGAACGTCCGGGCTACTTCTACCAGCCAACCGTGCTCGACGACGTACCGCCGGATGCGGGCATCCTGAGTCAGGAGATCTTCGGCCCGGTCGCCCCGATCGTCAAGTTCACCGACACCGACCAGGCGATCGCGCTGGCCAACGACACCGAGTACGGCCTGGTGGCCTATCTGTACACCCGGGACCTGCGGCGCGCGATGCAGGTCAGCGAGTCGCTGGAGTCCGGGATGGTGGGCGTCAACCGCGGCGTAGTGTCCGACCCCGCCGCCCCCTTCGGCGGGGTCAAGCAGTCCGGGCTGGGCCGGGAAGGCGGTCACGACGGGCTGCTGGAGTTCACCGAGACCAAGTACATCGCAGTCCAGTGGTGAGCTGAGCGAGCGTGGACAGGCGAATATTCGGGCTGGAGAACGAGTACGGAGTCACGTGCACGTTCCGCGGCCAGCGTCGGCTCTCGCCAGACGAGGTGGCGAGGTACCTGTTTCGCCGGGTGGTGTCGTGGGGCCGCAGCAGCAATGTCTTCCTGCGTAACGGCGCCCGGCTCTATCTGGACGTGGGCAGCCATCCGGAATACGCCACCCCGGAATGCGACAACCTGGTGGATCTGGTCACTCATGACAAGGCAGGCGAGCGGATCCTCGAGGGGCTCCTGGTGGACGCTGACCGGCGGCTGCGGGAGGAGGGCATCGCCGGGGATATCTACCTGTTCAAGAACAACACCGACTCCGCGGGAAACTCCTACGGCTGCCATGAGAATTACCTGGTCGGCCGGCATGGCGAGTTCGGCAGGCTGGCCGACATCCTGATCCCGTTCCTGGTCACCCGCCAGATCATCTGCGGTGCCGGGAAGGTGCTCCAGACCCCGCGCGGCGCCGTCTACTGCGTCAGCCAGCGGGCCGAGCACATCTGGGAGGGCGTCTCGTCGGCGACTACCCGGTCGCGGCCGATCATCAATACCCGTGACGAGCCACACGCCGATGCCGAGCGGTTCCGGCGGCTGCATGTCATCGTCGGCGACTCGAACATGAGCGAGACCACCATGCTGCTGAAGGTCGGGGCAACCGACCTGGTGCTGCGGATGGTCGAGGCAGGCATAGTAATGCGGGACCTGACCCTGGAGAACCCGATCCGGGCGATCAGGGACGTCAGCCACGACATGACCGGGCAGCGCAAGGTCAGGCTGGCCAACGGCCGTGAAGTGAGTGCCCTGGACATCCAGCAGGAATACCTGTCCAAGGCGCGCGATTTCATCGACCGCAAGGGAGCCGATCCGATTACCGCGCGGGTGCTGAGCCTGTGGGAGCGCACGCTCAGCGCCGTCGAGACTGGCGATCTGGGGCCCGTCGCGCGGGAAATCGACTGGGTCACCAAGTACCAGCTGATTGAGCGGTACCGGGCCAAGCACGACCTGACGCTGTCATCGCCGCGGGTGGCCCAGCTTGATCTCGCCTACCACGATGTGCACCGCGGCCGGGGCCTGTATTACCTGCTCCAGCACCGCGGCGCCGTCGAGCGGGTCTGCCGCGATATCGACATCTTCGAGGCGAAATCCGTGCCGCCGCAGACGACCAGGGCGCGGCTGCGCGGGGAGTTCATCCGCCGGGCCCAGGAACGCCGCCGGGACTTCACGGTGGACTGGGTGCATCTCAAGCTCAACGACCAGGCACAGCGCACGGTCCTGTGCAAGGACCCGTTTCGTTCGGTAGACGAGCGCGTCGAGAAGCTGATCGCCGGCATGTAACTCCCAGCACTGACCCCTTGGGCTCCGACTACTGAACGCGCTGATGCCATCGCCGTGAGTTGCTAGGCTCGCTAGGTCGCGTCGGCCGCGTAATCGGCGCTGACGGCGTCCGCACGGGGGCATGCGAGCACAGCCGGGGGTCAGTTTCGGTGACGGATCTACGCCGCGCCAGCAATTTTGCACATGACGTTGTCATCATCGGCGGCTGCGGAGATGTCGGCCTGCCGCTGGCGATCGCTCTTGCCGATCGCGGCGCGAGCGTTGCCATCTACGACACCAGCGAGCCGGCCGTGGCCGCGGTCAACTCCGCTGTGCTGCCGTTCACCGTGCCCGGAGCGCGGCTGCCGCTGCAGCGTGCCATCGCGACCGGGCGGCTGGCAGCGTCCGCTGATCCGGTCATGACCGGAACGGCCGAACATGTCATCGTCGTGATCCCCGGCCCCGGCGATGAGCCCGCAGGTCTCGGGCCGTCGTCGATCGCCGGCGCGCTCAGCGGCTGCGCCGCCCATTTCCGCGACGGGCAGATTCTCATCCTGCGCAGCACCGTCAGCCCCGGTGCGACCGCGGCGGCCGAGAAGATGACCGCCGATCTCGGCGCTCACATGGACGTCGCCTACTGCCCGGAGCCCGCCGCCGAGGGTCAGGCGATGACCGGGCTCTTCGAGCTGCCGCAGATCGTCGGCAGCCGCACCGCTCGCGGACATGCCCGGGCCAGCGCGCTGTTCAGCCTGCTCGCGCCCGCTCTGGTGCCGATGTCACCGGAGGAGGCCGAGCTCGCCAAGCTGTTCAGCAGCGCCTGGAGGTACATCCGGTTCGCCGCTGCCAATCAGCTGTTCATCATCGCCAACGACCGCGGGCTGGATTTCGAGCGCATCCGGCGGGGGCTGATGCACGGCTATCCGTTCGCCGGCGCCCTACCGCGCGCGGGCTTTGCCGCGGGCCCCTGCCTGCTGAAGGACACCGTCGGGCTCGTCGAGGCAAGTACCGGTTTCACGCTCGGACAGGCGGCGGTCGGCGTCAACGAGGGATTGCCCGGCTATCTGGTGCGCGGGCTTGAGGAGCGCTTTGAGCTGCGCTCGATGACGGTCGGGATCCTCGGCATGGCTTTCAAGGGCGGCTCCGATGACACCCGGGCCAGTCTCGCCTACCGGCTCAAGCAGATCCTGCTGGACAAGGCGCGCCGAGTGGTCTGCACAGATCCGCTGGTGGGTTCCGATCCCGAGCTGCTGCCGCTGGCTGCGGTGCTGGCTGCGGCAGACGTGCTCGTGATCGCCGCGCCGCACCCGCAGTACAGCGAGATCGTGACCGATAAGCCGGTTGTCGATGTCTGGAACGTGCTGGGCAACGGGGTGCTGGTGTGACCGGTGATCCCAAGGTATCGGTGATCATTCCAGCCCGTGACGCAGCGGAGCAGATCGCGCGGCATCGAAACCGGCCTCCTATGAGCCTGCCGCAAGTCAGCCGGGCGGCCAGGGCCCGCCAGCCAGGCCTCCGGTTCCGGTTAGCGGGCCTGGCGGAGTTCCGGCCGATTCGGCTGCGCCGGCGGCCAGAAATGGCTGCGGAGCCGGATTCTTTGCGCCCCGGCCTGCCGGGCCCCAGGTTCCCGCAGCTCAGGTTCCGCCGCCTCAAGTGCCCGCAGCTGAAGGTCCGGGGCCCGACAGTCCAGCGGCGCAAGGTCCCGCAGCTCAGGGTCCAGGAGCTCAGGGTCCCGCGCCTCGGCCGTCCGGGCTTCTTGCGATTCACGCCCCCGCGGACGTTGCGACGCTTCAGGGCGGCCCGGCCTGCGCTCCCGCTCCGGCGGCTGCTGCGCCGGCTCAGGCCGCATCGGCCCAGGCTGCACCGGCCCCAGCTGCTCAGGCCCGCCGCGATTGCGACCGCGCTCTGGTTCCTGACAGCCGGAGTCGCGCTGTTCACCTGCTACCTGCACGCATCGCGGACGCTAGAGGTCAACTCCGACGGCGCTTCGAACGCCCTGCAGGCCTGGGGGATGCTGCACGGCAACGTGCTGCTTCGAGGCTGGCAGCTGTCCGATGTGTCCTTCTACACAACCGAGCTTCCCCAGTACATGCTGATCGAGCTGGCGCGCGGGCTGACCCCCGATGTCGTGCACGTTGCCGCGGCGATGACCTACACACTGGTCGTGCTCCTCGCGGCGCTGCTGGCCAAGGGCCGGGCGACCGGCATGGTGGCGACAGCCAGAATCCTGATCACCGCGGGCATCATGTTCGCTCCGCAGCCAGGCAGCGCCAGCTACTTGCTGCTGCTGTCGCCTGATCATGTCGGCAGCTCCGTGCCCGTGCTCGCGGCCTGGATCCTGCTCGACCGGTTCCGGCGGCGCTGGTACGTGCCGCTCGCTGCGGGCGCGCTGCTGGCATGGGCCCTGGTGGCCGACCAGGTCGTGGCCATTACCGCAGTGGCGCCGCTGGTGGCCGTTGGCATCAGCCGAGCGTACCTGCGGACCACCCGGCAGCGGCGGCCGCTGCGGGCGAGCTGGTTCGAGCTCTCGCTGGCGGCGTGCGCGCTGCTCGCGGTCTGGGCCGCCCTGGCTGCCCTGTCGGCGATCAGGTCCGCAGGCGGTTTCATGGTCTGGCCGGTGCCCAACGGGCTCGCCGCCTTCAGCCAGCTGCCGCAGCACCTCCTGCTGACGATCCAGGGACTGCTGCTGCTGTTCGGCGCTAACTTCTTCAGCCACACCCTCGGTTACGTCTCGGGACTGGCCATGCTTCATCTCGTCGGCCTGGGCCTGGCGGCCTGGGGGCTGTGCGCGGCGCTGCGGCGATTGGGCCGCCAGGATCTGGTGGTCCAGCTGCTCGCGTCCGGGATAGTGCTCAGCCTGGCCGCCTACCTGTTCGGGCAGCTGCCGTCCAGCTTCTACACCACCAGGGAGTTCGCCGCCGTCTTGCCCTTTGCCGCAGTCCTGGCCGGCCGGCTCCTGGCAGGCCGGCTGCGGCGCGGACGGCTGCTGCCCGCGCTGGCTATCGTCTTGCTGGGTTACGCAGCGAGCCTCGGCCGGGTCGTGGCGGAGCCGCCAGTGCAGCCCGCGAACCAGCACCTGGCCGACTGGCTGGCCGCTCATCGGCTCGACTACGGCCTGGCGGGATACTGGGTGGCCAACAGCGTGACGCTCGACAGCAGCGGCCGGATCGGGCTTCGCTCGGTCGTGATCTCCGGCGCCACGATCGCTCCCGCCAGCTGGGAGACCCAGTCAGCCTGGTACAGCGCCAAGGCGCACACCGCGAACTTCATCGTCCTGGTGCCGCCCGCCCCCGGCCAGTCGTCGTACCCGTGGATCACCAACGTCCGCACCGCTTTCGGGCAGCCGGCCCGCATCTACTATCTCGGCACTGACACGGTGCTGGTATGGAACAAGAACCTGCTGGCGGATCTCGCCCCGGTGGCTTATCCAGTCCTGAGTCCATCAAGTGTCAGGACGGCGGATGGTAGCTAGCCGGTAAGCTGGCTGCGCTTATGATCCCGACATTGAGGATACTCATGCGACGTATCGCCGCTGCGCTTGTCGTCCCGCTCATCGCCGCCGGGGCTATTGCCGGGTGCGGCAGTTCGTCATCGTCTTCGTCGTCGGGCCCGAATGCCACGGTGGCGGTGTCCGGTCAGTTCGGCAAGGCGCCGCAGGTGCAGATCCCGAGCAAGAAGGCGGGCGCCGATCTGGCGATCAAGACGGAGATCCACGGCAGCGGGCCGACGATCCAGTCCGAGGACGCGGTACTCGGCAACTTCGCGATCTACGTGTGGAGCGGCACCACGCACAAGCTGCTGGACAGTACCTTCACCTCCTCCCCGCAGGTGCTGCCCGCCCAGATGGGCCTGCCCGGCCTGGCCAAGGCACTGCATGGCCAGAAGACGGGCAGCCGCGTCCTGGCCGTGCTGCCGCCCAAGTACGGCTACGGCACGCAGGGAAACTCCCAGATCGGCATCACCCCGACCGACACCACTGTCTGGGTTGTGGATCTGATCAGGGCATTCAGCCCGACTTCCGCAGCCGCAGGGACGCGCGTCTCCAGCGGCGGGGGCAGCCTGCCGACTGTCTCGAATGCCCCGGCCGGCGCGCCCACCATCACCATTCCCAAAGCCGCGCCGCCGAGCAAGCTGGTTGTGAAGACGCTTATCCAGGGCACCGGCCCGAAGCTGGCTGACGGGCAGACCATCGTCGCGCAAGTCGTCGGTACCAACTGGCGGACCAAGAAGGTCTTCTACTCAACCTGGCCTACCGCCGCTACCCCGTCCGGCGCGCCGTTCAGTTTCGTGCTCGGCGGCCAGGTCATCCCCGGCTGGAACAAGGGGCTCGTGGGCATTCCGGCCGGCAGCAGGGTGATGCTGATCGTCCCGCCTGCCGATGGCTACGGGAAATCAGGAGATTCCAGCGCAGGGATCAAATCAACGGACACGCTGGTTTTCGTCGTGGACATCCTGGATGCGGTGTCCGGCACGGCGTCCTAGGGCCGCGCGGCCCAGCGGCCGAGTGCGCCGGCCAGCAGGCTGTCAAGCCCGCCGGCCGGCGGGTAGGCGGATATCCCGTCAGGCCGAGTCCGCCCTGCTGGTGACCGCATCAGCGACCAGGCTAAGTCCGACGCCAAGCATCCATACGTCCTTTGCCAGCGGGATGCCCTGCTGGGTGGGCCGCAGGCTGCCCTCCTTGCGCAAGCCGGGGGTACGCAGGTAGAGGCCGAGAAGTCCGCCGGAGAACGCCGTCAGGGCCGACCCCGCCAGCCAGGCAGGCACGACAGGCAGCAGCAGCGCCGAGCCGACCGCAATCTCGCCTACCGACAGCATGCGGGCGAAGTCCGTCGGCTTGATCCCGGCCAGGAACGGATACGTTCCGACCGCCATTCCGTGCAAGCCTGCCGCTGTCTCCTCGTCCGCCGACCACTTGGCCAGTCCGGAGTTGAGGATGAACGCGCCGGTCGCCAGCCTGCCTGGCAGCCGTCGTGCCAGCTTCGCCATGCTGCTCATCGGTCTATCGCTCCTCACTGGGTTCGCGTTGTTGTACCCGGCATGGCTCTGCCCGGCATTCGGGCCACTACACCGCGTGTCGTCCCGTGTCCGGGCATTGAACTCGGTCCTATTCTTGCGCACCAGGATCACCGGCACCTGGCACCGCCGAGCGTCGGCCAGCCGGCCGCCGGATCCGGCCGCCGAGGCAACTTCATGATCAACGCGATACGCCGGGATGAACCCACATAACGCGCCTAAGAACCGCAGCGCGCCCGCCGGGATGTCCTCGGCGAGGCTGCCCAGGTGCAGGCTGAAGATGCTGCCACCATCCGGGGCGGGCAGCAGGACGATCGCGCGGCCGCCACCGGGGAAGGACCGGACCACGAGCCGGCCGCCGTTGATCAGCAGGACCAGCCGGGCGGCGCCCGTTGAGCTTGTGCTTGCGGCACGCTGCGGCCCGGCGCTGGCCCCGCCAGCGCTCGTATCGCGGCTGCGGCGAGCGCGATCGCGGTGGCGGTAGCTAGCGCGAGCCGGGCGGTCAGCGGCGGCTGCCTCAGCCGATGATGACGCACACGCGATCTCCCTTGGGGTGGGATGCCTTCCGCGCGGGCGAACGACTCGGCTTAAGGGCAGCCGTGCGCGGGAGCCCTGGTCGGAAAGAACGGCCGCCTGCCTTTTCCCATACGAGACGTCATTTGGGAAGGACCCGTTTCAGAATGGCAATGAACAAGTAACGATTCGGAAACCAGGTCCGGATTGCGTTCCGTCTCGCGCCGGGCAGCCGCTCCCGGTCAGCCGCTGCCGGTCAGTGCTGCCGCATGCCGGCCTGCCGCGGCGGCAGCCAGGAAATAAGACGGGTCCTCGTCCAGCCCGCGGCCCATCGTGGACAGCGGCACCGGGCAGGCCCGCAGTACCTCGGTGAGGCCGTCGACGCTGACCCGGACCAGGGAATGCCGGGCTGCCAGCGGCGCGGCTTCGGTGAGCAGCCGCGCACCGAACTCGCCCGGCAGCTCGGGCACCACCACGTCCGCCCTGGCCAGGGCCACCCGCCCGTAGGCGGTCAGGCTGTGATGGGAGATGCCGCGGTGCCGCTCGCGCGGGTCGGCCTCGCTGACCCGCAGCGAGGCCACCGGGCGGCCGCCCAGCACCGCCGCGGCATTGACGGCCTCACCTGAGGCGACGCCGGAGAATCCCCACCGCGTGCCGGTGCCCAGATTTCCCGGTCCCTGCGAGACCACCGCGACCGCGGCGCCCAGCACCTCCCGCGCCACGAGCAGCCCGCTGTGCAGCGTGACCGCCTCCAGGTCCCCGCCGAACGCCTGACCGACCGTGACGACCCCGGCCAGCCAGCCGGCCTCCCGCAGCGCCGCCGCGGTCCGGGAGAACCAGGCCGGCAGCGCGCCGCCGTCGAGCATCACGTAGGCGGCGCGTGGCCGCGGTGCCGGGCTCCCCGCTGTGCCGCCCGGGTTCCCCGCTGTGCCGCCCGGGTTCACCGCTGATGAACTTCCCGCTGCTCCCGCTGGGCCGCGGCCACCGGCGGAAGCTGCCCATTGCGAATAAAAGGCGGCCAGCACGGCGGGCAGGGCCGAATGCAGATCGGCTATGACAACGGGCATTCCGGCCAGGTCATCGGCGTCGCAGAGGAGCTCATGGTAGGGCGAGCCCTGCTCGTCGGCGCTCAGCACGGTGGCCTGCAGCGGCGTGTAGCGGGCCTTGACCAGGTGACCAGGACCGGGCGGATCGGGCGGCAGCCGGCCGGGAATGGCTATGACCAGGGCATACCCGCCGGTGCCAAGGCCCAGCTCCAGCGCGGTCGCGTTCAGCAGGACCTGGTCGCCGGGCTCCGGCCTGCCCGTCAGCTGCGGGTAGGCGAGAGCCGGGACGACGGTGTCGCCGACCCGCACATCGACCTCCACCGCGCCGGTCCATTCACGCCGCAGTCCCGAAACCACGCCACTTCGCCACCTGATCACTCCGGCAGGGTAGCGTCGGTGCCGGAGGGTGGGCGGTTCGGTGCGGGAAAGGAGCCGCGATGTCACGGCGGAAGACAGAGCGGCTGCTCAGCCTGGTGGTATGCCTGCTGTCCACTCGCCGGTACCTGACCGCCGTGCAGATCCGCGACGCGGTCCCGGGCTATCCGGATTCTTTCGATGCCTTTAAGCGAATGTTCGAGCGCGACAAGGATGAACTTCGCGAGCTGGGTATCCCACTGGAAACCGGCATGAACTCGGCTCTTGACGACGAATCCGGATACTGCATTTCGCGGCAGGACTATGTGCTGCCGGAAATCCGGCTGGAGCCAGACGAGGCCGCGGTCATCGGCCTGGCAGCGCGCGTCTGGCGACGCGCTGAGCTGGCCGGGGCGGCGGCCGGGGCGCTGCTGAAGCTGCGCGCCGCGGGCATCGAGACCGAGGACAGCACGCAGCCCGGCATCGAGCCGAGGCTGCAGACGACCGAGGCCTCGTTCACCCCGCTGTGGGAGGCGGTGCGAGACCAGCGCCCGGTGTCGTTCGCCTACCAGGCGGCTGGCCGCAGCTCGCCGCAGCAGCGCCACCTCGAGCCGTGGGGCGTCGTCAACCGGCACGGCCGGTGGTATGTGGTCGGGCACGACGCCGACCGGGGCGAGGAACGGGTATTCCGGCTCAGCCGCATCGTCGGGCCCGTGTCGTTCACCGGCGCGGCCGGCACGGTCAAGGTGCCAGACGGCGCCGACGTCCGCCAGGCGGTCAGGACCTGGGACTCCGATCCGCCGGCCCGGCGGACCGCGCTGCTGCGGGTGCGCGCGGGCGCCGGTCACGGGCTGCGGCAGCTTGCGCTCTCGCAGCGGCCTGACGGCGCGCCGGGATGGGATCTGGTCGAGACGTCCTTCTCCGACCTGGGCTGGTTCTGCGAGCATCTCGCCTCATTCGGCGCCGATGTCGTCGTGGTCGAGCCTGCCGACCTCAGGGCGGCTGTCATCGAGCGGCTGACGGGCGTGCTGGCATGATCGGCGACATGGCGCGGCCCGCCACCGCGACCGACCGGCTGCAGCGGCTGCTTGCCCTGGTTCCGTATGTGGTCAGCCGGAAGGTCGTCGGCCTGGCCGAGACCGCGGCGGCGTTCGACATCAGCGAGCGCCAGCTCGTCGACGACCTGAACATGCTCTGGTGCGTCGAGCTGCGCTCGCCCGATCCCTACTGCCCGATCGACCTGTCCTACGAGGGCGGCGAGATCGTCGTCAGCCAGGCCGAGTCCATCGACCGCCCGCTGCGCCTGGGCGCTGACGAGGCGAGCGCACTGCTCGTCGCCCTGCGGATGCTGACCGACGTGCCGGGCCTGCCGGACCGTTCGGCGCTCAGCCGGACCATCGCCAAGCTGGAGGCCGCCGCTGGCGGCGCGGCCGCGGCCAGCGCGCAGGTGGCCATCCAGCTGGACGGCGACGCCGCGCGCAACGTGCTCGCGGAGGTGACCGATGCCCTCAACAGGGGCAGGCGCCTGCATTTGTCCTACTACGTTCCCGGCCGGGACGACGCCACCGAACGCGACGTCGACCCGATGCGGCTGCTGGTCGTCGACGGCCGGACCTATCTGGAGGCCTGGTGCCGCAGCGCCGAGGACGTGCGGTTGTTCCGGCTCGACCGGGTGCTGTCGCTTTCTGTGCTTGATGTCGCCGCTTCGGTGCCCGATGCCGCGCAGCCGGTCGACGTCGACAAGGGCCTGTTCCGGCCATCCCCGCGGGACGTGCAGGTAGCCCTCGAGCTGTCGGCGGCCGGCCGGTGGGTCGCCGAGTATTATCCGTGCGAGCAGGTCGAGGATCTGGGCGCGGGCAGGCTGCGGGTGAGCCTGCGGACTCCCGACACCCAGTGGGTGCGGCGGCTGGCCCTGCGGCTCGGCCCCGACGGCACCGTCATCGGGCCACCGGAGCTTGCCGCTAGGATCAGGGCCGATGCACAGGCCGCGCTGGCCCAGTATGCCTAGGCGGCCGCCCGCCGCCTGGGCGGCAACCCGGCGCCTGCTGCAGTTAGATTTGCTGATCGCGCGTGTAGACTGCTGACCGGGCGAGCCTGAGGGCGCTGACCCTGAGGGCGCTGACACTGTCCGGATGAATGGGGACTGAGATGGATGCATTTGCTCCGTGGCACATCATCCTGCTGGTAATAGTGCTCGTCGTTCTCTTCGGCGCCAAGAAGCTGCCTATGGCGGCGCGCTCACTGGGCGAGTCCATGCGTATCTTCAAGGCCGAGACCAAGGGCCTGCACGATGACGACCAGTCGGCCGACGCCGCGAAAGTCACGCCCGCAGCCGCATTGCCGGTAACGCCGCAGCCCCTGCCCAGTCACGCACCGGCGCCGGACGCCGCCCAGCAGCAGATCCAGGACCTGCAACGGCAACTGCAGGACCTGCAGCGCCAGTCAGCGAGCGGCGAGGGCGTGGCCGCCAACCGCGGCTCGTTCTCTGAGACGCAGCCCAACCAGCAGGCGTTCTGAGCCGCAAACCCGGTTATGTCAGCGCAGGATAGCCCGTCGCAGCCTGCCGGAGCTGGCGGGCTGCGACGGTTGCGGGGCCGCAAGGCCAGCAACCCCGAAGGGCAGATGCCGCTTATAGAGCACATCAGGGAACTGCGTAACCGTTTGTTCAAGGCTGCGCTGGCGCTCACCGCCGGGGCGATTATCGGCTGGTTCGTCTACCCGCACGTGTGGCACTTCATCGAGGCGCCCTACTGCAGGCTCAACGTCCACAGCCCGGTAACTCATGGCACGGGCTGTCACCTGTACGTCAACGGCCTGTTCGACTCGCTCTTCCTGCGGCTGAAGCTCGCCATCGCCGCCGGGGCCATCATCTCCTCGCCGGTCTGGCTGTACCAGCTGTGGGCATTTCTGGCTCCCGGGCTGTATGCGCGAGAGCGGCGCTGGGCCTACTTCTTCGGCGGCTCCGCGATTCCGCTGTTCGCCATCGGCGGCGGAATTGCCTACTTCGCGATGAGCAAGGGGCTGCGGTTCCTGCTCGCCATGGTACCCAAGGGCGTGATCCCGCTCATCACCATCAACACCTACCTCGGCTACGCCATCGCGATGGTGCTGATCTTCGGGCTCGCCTTCGAGCTGCCGCTCGTGGTGATATTGCTGAACCTGGCTGGAATCCTAACGCACGAGCGGTTCGCCAAGTCGCGCCGGCTGATCATCTTCGGCGTTTTCGCTTTCGCTGCCATCGCGACACCCAGTCCCGACCCGATCAGCATGCTGCTGCTGGCGGTGCCGTGCGTGGTGCTCGTCGAGCTCGCGGAGATATTCGTGTGGGCTAACGACCGGCGCCGTGCGCGCCAGGTGTCGCGGTATGCCGGCCTATCGCCCGACGAGCCCACCCCGCTTGACCTCAGTTACCTGACCGACGAGGAAGTGGAGGCCGGCCGGCCCGGCTCTGCTGGCGGCTGACCTGATCCCACCGCGAGTGCCCGAGCGGGTCGGGCGTTACTGACCCGACCAAGGCGCGGGTGCTGTGGTGACTGGGTCCCCCTAGTCTTGATCACATGACGAGCACCGCGAGCCCGGCTGAGCGGTATGCGGCATCCCGGCGGCGCCGCGGCGAGCATGGCCCGCAGCTCGCGGCCTTCCAGGCGCTGTATGACTTCGACTTCGACGATTTCCAGCTGCAGGCGTGCCGCGCGCTGGCTGACGGTCACGGCGTGCTGGTCGCCGCGCCGACCGGGTCGGGCAAGACGGTAGTGGGCGAGTTCGCCGTGCACCTGGCCCTGGCCGAAGGCCGCAAATGCTTCTACACCACGCCGATAAAGGCGCTGTCGAACCAGAAGTACAACGATCTGGTCCGCCGGTACTCGGCGGCCAGCGTGGGCCTGCTGACGGGCGACAACAGCATCAACGGCGAGGCACCCATCGTGGTGATGACCACCGAAGTGCTGCGCAACATGCTGTACGCGGGCTCGCCGACACTGGCCGGCCTCAGCTACGTCGTGCTGGACGAGGTGCATTACCTGGCCGACGCCTTCCGCGGCGCGGTCTGGGAAGAAGTGATCATCCACCTGCCCGAGTCCGTGCGGCTGGCCGCCTTGTCGGCAACTGTCAGTAATGCCGAGGAGTTCGGCGACTGGCTGACCCAGGTGCGCGGCGGCACGACTGTGATCGTGGACGAGACCCGCCCGGTGCCGCTGTGGCAGCATATGCTGGTCGGCCGCCGGCTCTACGATCTTTTCGCCAGCTCCGGCGATCCCGCGGAGCCTGCTGCGATGGTCAATCCGGACTTGCTGCGGGCTGCGCGGCGGGCCGATATGCCCGGCGACAGGTCGTCGCGGCGCGGCGGCTCGGGCTATGGCGGCTACGGACGCGCTCGCGGGCGCGGCGGACCGCCCCGGTCGGCCGTGAGTTCCCGGCGCCCCGCGCGGCCCGACGTAATCGAGGCGCTGGACCGCGGCGGGCTGCTCCCGGCGATCACGTTCATTTTCAGCCGGGCCGGCTGCGACGCTGCCGTGCAGCAGTGCCTGGCCGCCGGGCTGCGGCTGACAACGCCGGAGGAGTCGGCCGATATCACCGCCCTCGTGCAGGAGCGCACCGCGGACATCCCCGCGGAAGACCTGCCCGTGCTCGGCTATGACGACTGGCTGGCCGGGCTGGAGCGAGGTATTGCCGCGCATCATGCGGGCCTGCTGCCAACGTTCAAGCAGGTCGTGGAGGAGCTATTCGCCGCCGGGCTGGTCCGAGCCGTTTTTGCCACCGAGACGCTGGCGCTCGGCATCAACATGCCCGCCAGGACGGTAGTCGTCGAGCGGCTGGACAAGTGGAATGGCGAGACGCACGCCGACCTGACGCCGGGGGAGTACACGCAGCTGTCCGGCCGGGCCGGAAGGCGCGGCATCGACGTGGAAGGACACGCGGTGGTGCTGTGGCAGCCAGGCGTGGATCCAGCCGCCGTCGCCGGGCTGGCAGGCACCCGGACCTACCCGCTCACCTCAAGCTTCCGGCCGTCCTACAACATGGCGGTCAACCTGGTCGGCCAGGTCGGACGGCAGCGCGCCGCGGCGCTGCTCGAGTCGTCGTTCGCGCAGTTTCAGGCCGACCGGGCGGTTGTCGGGATCGCCCGGCAGGCCAGGCGCGTCCGTGCGGAAATGGCCGGGCTGGCGGCCAGCTGCGAGCGAGGGGACTTTGCCGGGTACGCCCGGCTGCGCCGGGAGCTGTCCCAGCGGGAGGGCGACAAGGCCCGGCTCCGGTTCGCTGCCCGCCGGGCCGAGGCGCTGGGCTCGCTAGAGCGGCTGCGCCGCGGCGACATCATCCGGGTGCCCGGCGGCAGGCGGGCCGGCGTGGCGGTCGTGCTCGAGCGCGGCCCGGCCGGCGCCGACGTTCCGCTGCCGCTCGTACTCACATCGAACCGGCAGGTCAAGAGACTTTCGCCGGCTGACTTCCCAATGCCGGCGACCGTTCTGGAGCATGTCCGGATTCCGAACAGCTTCAGCGCGCGCTCGGCCAATCACCGCCGCGACCTTGCCTCCACCGTGCGCAACAAGCTGGCCGGCCACGATTTCGGCCAGCCGGAGCGCAGCGGCGCCGCGGGCAGGCCGGGCGGGGCGCCCAGCGAAGACGCCGAGATCGCCAGCCTGCGGCGGCAGCTGCGCCAGCATCCCTGCCACGCCTGCCCGGACCGCGAGGAGCACGCGCGGGAGGCGGAGCGATATCAGCGGCTGGAGCGCGACGCAGCAGCGCTGGACCGCAGGGTGGCCGGCCGCTCGCATGTGATCGCGCGGACCTTCGAGGCCGTCTGCACTGTCCTGGAGCAGCTCGGCTACATCGACGGCGACACGGTGACCGCCGAAGGCAGACGGCTGGGGAGCCTTTACACCGAGCTTGACCTGGTAGCTGCCGAATCCCTGCGCCGAGGGCTCTGGACTGGCCTGGACGCCGCAGAGCTGGCTGCGTGCGTGTCCGCACTGACCTTCGAGGCACGCAGGACCGACGACGGCAGGCTGCCGCGGCTGCCGCATGGCGCGGTACAGGAGGCTCTCGCCTCGCAGGCGGAGGTCTGGGATGAGCTCGACGAGGTCGAGAAGGACCACAAGCTGTCCTTCCTGCGCCAGCCTGACCTCGGCTTCGCCTGGACCGCACACGCGTGGGCACGCGGCCAGCGGCTGGAGAAGCTCCTGTCGCCCGAGCTGACGCCCGGTGATTTCGTCCGCGCGGTCAAGCAGCTGATGGATCTGCTCGACCAGGTGGCGGCGGCCGCCGGACCGTCGCCCGTGGCCGGCACCGCGCGCAGCGCAATCAAGGCGCTGCGCCGCGGCGTCGTGGCCTACTCATCCGTGGGATAAGCCGCCCCGGCGGGACAGGCGGCCGTTGTCGCCGTCAGGAAGCCGGCCGGAGGACCACAGTCAGGATGTCCCGGTACAGTGCCGGATCCTCACTGCCGACCGTCCGCTTCGTGGTGCCCGTGCCGAGCACCGTGCCCCGGAGAACACCATCGTCAGCGTGCCGTCCCGGTTCGCCACCACGGCCGGGGAGCAGGCCCGGCCTGAGTAGCAGCCGCCGACACCCGGCTAGCCGGAGTTTCCTGGATAAGTTGATCTTCCTTGTGTTTGCGCTGGTCAGCGTGGTGCTGGGGTGGGTTCGGCGTATTGCCCATGTCAGCGTCTAGGGGCGTACCGGTGAAGGCCGAAGATGCTGGCGAGCTTGTCCTGGACGGGGGTGGTGTCGGTGAGCATGCGGTGGGTCCTGGGCCTGCCCCGGACGCCGGGGTAGAGCAGGACGGTCTCGCCGATGCCGGCCAGTTCGCCGGGCAGAGCGCGGGCAGACAGGTGCAGTCCGGCCCGGGCGGCGCGGCGGCGCATGAGGTGGGCGAGCTGGAGGGCGAGCACGCAGGTGAAGACGTGGACGACGATGTTGTGCTCGGTCCAGTGGAACATCGGGCTGAAGGAGGCGGTGCGGGGGTCTTTCATCTGCCGGAAGGAGGATTCGGCCTCGGACTGGGACCGGTAGGCGGCGATGACCTCGGCGGCGGGCCAGTCGTCGTGGCTTACTTGTGTGCTCTGGACCCCAGCCTCTCACCAGATGAGCGGACCCTGGCCAAGGGAGAGGCTGCGGGCGACCCTGAGCAGTGGCAGAAATACCTGGCCGCGCTCCGGGCGCAGCACCAAGCGCAAGCGGACCGCGAAATCGCGAAACTCAGGGCGAGGATGAGCGGGGGAAACGGCGTTCCGGCGCGCGGCATGCAAGCCGGCGCCGGCGGGGCACCCAGTGCGCCAGCGCCATCGCAGGCAGCACCGCCCAGGACAGCGGCATCACCCAGGACGCGCCTGGCAGCCACCGAGCCTGTTCATAACGGATCTGGCCCGCGGCCGGCCGAAGGCGCGCTGCCCGGCCTGAGCGGTACCGCAGCCGGCGGTGCCGCCGATGCCCGCCGGCAGCACCGCAGGCGGCAAGCCAGCGGCCGGGCCTGCCGCCGGGTTCAGCGGTGACGGGCTGTTCGTCGTCGGGCTTGACATCACGCCGGGCGTCTACCGGACGGCCGGTCCGGCGAGCGGGCGCAATGGTTACTTCGCGTTGCTGAAGTCGACGAACACCCACGACATCGTCAACAACAACATCGTCAGGGGACCGGCACGATCACGGTAGGACCTGGTGTGAAGGCGGTGCAGGTTGGCAAATGCCAGCCGTGGTACCGGCTCGGCGACAACCTCGACGCCGTCATCGCCGCGGCCAGCGAGCCCGGGAACACCGCGGGCCGCGACTAACTTGCTCGCCCGCGTAGGTCCGCAGCTCGGACCACCCGCGCGCACCGGGACGACGAGGCGCGGCTAGTTCGCCGGTCACAAGCCGGCGGCGGCGGAACGGCAGCGACCGTGACGGCAAGCGGGCCAGGAAGGTCCCGGGGGCGGGCCGGTCGCGCCGGGGTCTGGTGGTCATTCGCGCTGTGTTCGGTGACTGGAGCTCCATGTGCGCGGGTTAGTCGCTGGTGGTGCAGGTCGCGCCGCCGACCGTCACGGTGATCTGCGCGCCGGGTGGGGGTCCGTTGAGGTAGATCAGCGCATATCCGGAGCCGTTGGTGTGATAGCTGTGCGAGTAGCCGCCGGCGCTCGCGGTGGCGCTCTGATAGGGCTGGTTGGAGTGCACGTAGACATTGTTCTCGTCGTCGGCGGCGTTGTAGACGCTGGCGGTGGCTGTGCACCATGCGCCTGACCCCTTTGCGGGTGCCGGGCTGGACGCGGCTGGCGGGGCGTAGGGGGAAGCGCCGGCGTAGTCCCTGGCCAGGGTTTGGCTGATGGCTGCGACCACCGCGGGGTCGCGGGTGATGATGCCGAGTTCCCGGTTGTAGCCGAGGCTGGCGACCGAGAAGTTCTGCGAGCCGGCCAGCGCCTGCTGGCCGGGCAGCCCGGCGTCGGCGACGATCGCCTTGGCGTGGATGTACAGGGCACCGCTGTTGTCGGGGTAGAGCCGGATATGCGCGCCGGCGCGGGCCAGTTCGGCGAACGCCTGGTCCCATTCGGGGTCGGCAGTCATGGTGATCGTGACGTGCACGCCGCGCTGCGCGGCGGCTGCCAGGGCGCCGGTGACGGCGGGGTCGTCCATCTCCTCGTCTTCCACGGCGAGGGTGCGGGTGGCCCCGTTGATGAGCGACAGGACGGATGCCTCGGCGTTCGTCGGTGACCACACCAGGTCGGTGCCGTCGGGCGGGGTGATGGCGCGGCCGGCGAAGTCGGCGTCGAAGGTGGCGACGATGGCGGCGACGTCGGCGCGGTTGGTGTCGATCACGGCGAAGTCCCGGGTGCCGGGGTGGTCCTCGGCGACGAGGTTGAGGGTCATGATGACCGAGGTGGCGTCGTCGACGGTGAGGGTCTTCTGGTGGTACGTGGTGCCGGCCGGGCCCCACCGGACGTGGATGCCGTGGGCGGCCAGGTAGTCGTAGGCACCGGTGTTTGCGGGCTTCTCCAGGTGCTGGTCGAGGATCACCCGCACGTTGACCCCGCGGGCGGCGTCCGCGGCCAGGTCCGCTTCGGCGGCCGGGTCGGCCAGCTCGTACATGCTCAGGTCGACCGAAGAATGCGCCCCGGTGATCAGCTGGTAGATCGGCCCGATCCCGGCCTGAGGCTCGGTCAGCACGCGCAAGGATGCGGCGCCACCCGCTGAGGGGCGCACGGTGACGGGCGCGTCCATCGCGGCAGATCGCGCTGGTGCCGGCGCCGGGCTCGACGCCGCAGGCTGCGCGCTTTGCTGCGACACCGCGCTACCGCATGCGGCAGCGCCGGCGGCCAGCCCGGCGGCGGTAAGCATGATCAGGGTCTTGCGGTACAAGTCAGCATGCTCCGCCCCAGCTTGGAGTCTCCCGGCGTCCGCCCAATCTAGATCGATGCCCGGACCTCACGCGAGCGTTTGGATGACACCCTGCACGCGCCGCTCCGCCCCGCCCCGGCCAGCCTGGACCGGTGTCCGGCTCAGCCAGCATCGCGATGGCCGGCAGCGCCTCCAACCCCGCTGCGGGCGCTGCTCCGGGTGTGTGCGGTAACAGATCAGCCCGATCTGACCCGTCCCGCGACGCACGTTCCGCAAGCCAGTAGCCGAGCAGAACGGATACTTGCGCGTACGCGCCTCTGTCTTTCTTACGAGGGGTGACCGGACTTCTGGCGTGGAGGGCATCCGCCAGGTGCTGCCGGACACAGGGGAGATTTCCCGCGTTTCGGTGTTCAAGTTCCTCTCGGACACACAGACCGGTGAACTTCGGCACCGCTTGAACATGCGGCCGTGCGGCTCGATTGGGGCCGTCCGGCCGGGACCGCCCCGCTGATCGCCCCCGTCATCCCCCTGGGCCAGCTCCGTAGGGCTGGTGCCAGAATAAGGAAGGTGAACACTACCCAGTCCGAGAAGGTCAGGACCGGCCGCGGCTTCTTCGCTGCCCTGGACCAGAGCGGCGGCAGCACGCCCGGGGCGCTGGCCGAGTACGGCATCGGGCGGGACCGCTACAGCTCTGACGC
>CABEAR010000678.1_pt1 | contig 65699 bp, 77 predicted proteins | sample 3422041 | NCBI WGS metagenome assembly CABEAR01 (sample SAMEA5534326, study PRJEB31848) | metagenome | biome: tundra; feature: field; material: soil | place: USA | collected 2013-05 | depth 0.15 m | reverse complement strand
GTACCCCCATCCGGGGTTCTCGCGGGCCAGCCGGAGGACCAGGGCCCTGATGTTCCGGCTGGTCGCCGGGCCGGTCTTGCCGCGCACGGACCTGACGGCCCGGCGGTGGCGGACGATGTCGCGGTGCCAGCGCAGGATCGTGTCCGGGGTGGCCGGCAGCCGCAGCCCCTGGCGCCGCGCTTTCGGTACCAGGCCGGGCAGGGTCGCGGGCAGGGCCCGGCCCGCCCAGTTCAGGTTCGGGCGGCGCGGCTGCCGCCGTTGTGCTCGGGGTGATGTCAGGCCGGGCCATGGTGTCCACGCTCAGTCGGTGACTTCCAGCACCACGGCCGCCCCGGTGTCGCCCGCAGCGCAACCGGTGAACAGACCCAGTCCGCCGCCGCGCAGCCGGAGCGTTTCGACGAGCTCGGCGATGGAGCGCAGACCAGTGGGGCCCTGGGGGTGACCGAACACCAGGCTGCAGCCGTGGGTGTTCATCGCCTCGACGGCGATCCCGGTCTGGGCGGCGAGATATAGGTCGTTGACTGCGAACGGATTGTGGGTTGTCACGGCGGCAATGTCGCCGACATCCTTACCCGCCGCGGCGAGCGCCGAGCGTGCGGCGGGGACGGGAGCCTGAGGCATCCGGCTCTTGGCGACCCTGGCGAAACCGACCCCGAGAATCCGGACGATGCCTTCGCCGGCCGAGATCTCCCGGGCTTGTTCCACGCTGGCAACCACGGCACCTGCGCAGCCGTCGGCCGGGTGGGTTTGGGAGGCGAAGGTGTGCACACCTTCGCGGGATGCGGGTGCCAGCTTGGAGATGGACTGCAGTTCCTTGGCTCGGACCCCTTCGTCTGCGTCGAGGGTCAGCGGCGGGCCTTTGCGGCGGGGGATCTCCACGGGGACCATGTACCGTCGCTGGAACGCGCGGTCATCGGCAAGAGATTGGCTGTACTGCTCCCAGCGCAAAGCTGTCAGCTCGTCGATCTCTTGCCGGGTGACGCCCATCTCCGCGGCCACGGCCTCACCGGCGGAGATCATCGAGGCTCCGGCCCACGGGTCGCGGGCGAAGCTGTCGAGCACCCAGTGCTCGGTGACCGGTGCCCCGCCCGGCCGGGACGGAGCCGGGTAGGACAACGTTGGGCCGTTGGACGTCCGGTCAGTGGCGATGACGAGCTGGATGCCTGCGCCTGCTGTCACGGCGCCGGCCGCGGCGTGCAGAGCGGCAACGCTCGTGGCGCATGCCTGGCTGATCATCGGGCCCGAGACGCCGGTGGCGCCCAGCCGCGCCGCTACGGTCGGCGCTCCGTAGAACACCTCGGGCTGGGGTACGGTCCATCCCAGGACCACCCCGTCGACTTGCCCGGGTTCCACGGCCCGGTCTTTGAGGGCCCGGGAGCTTACTGCTACGGCAAGATCGAGGCTGGAGGTCTCGGCGAGCGATCCCTGCCACCTGGCGAACGGCGAGGACCACAAGTGGCCCAAGGGGATGGCGACATCGGCGTATTTCACGGAGACTGCTTCCTTCCATCTCTGGTATCTGGGAGGACGGGGGACCTAGCTCTGGGTGTCGTCGGGCACCTCGCCGTCGGTCAGGACGAGTCCGGTCTTCGCTACAGCAGTGTCGAGCGGGGCCACCTGGGCGAGTGCGTCCGCACGGGCACCGCTGGGCGCTGACCCGGAAACGGTCGCGCACCCGGAAGCGGACGAGCGGGACGCACCTGGGATGCAGGTGCGTGGCCAGCAGCTCGCCCTCGGCGCCATCGACCTATTCGAGCGGTTCGAGCGAGTCCGGGATGACGAGCCCGAGGAGCAGCTGGTCCTCGGCACGAAGGTGGAGGCCGTCTTGTTCTGGGCAGCTCGCCAGATAGACCGGGAAACGCCGGCGTCGCCCGGCGCCGACCCGCCTCAAAGGTGGCCCGTGCGTCGCTACCGGAGAGCGGAAACCGCTGAACGGCAGATGCTGTCATATGCCACCTCGGTTGCCTGCGTGCTAAGCACCACCGAGGTCCAGAGCAGCTGGAATCGCCGTCTCGTGTGCGCGGGAGCCAAGCGACCACGACTTCCTGATCAGGACGCTACGCCCAATTGGCCGGGGAGACAATGAGCCGGGAGCCAAGCGCGCGGCGGCCGGGAGGCCGCGCCTTCCAGCGAATCTGCCAGGAGCACCTGGCCGCCGAAAAGCCGTTCAATCCGGCCGGTCAGCCGGCGGCGCCCGTAGTACCTGCACAAGCTGTCCGCCGGCCCGCGGCTCGCCGACTTTGCCGAGTACCGCAACCGGGCCGTGGCGAAGCCTTCGCCGGCCGGGATACGCGAAGGCGTTCTGCCGCGCCGCGTGCACGTCTCGCGTGCGCCGTAGCTGGGCACGACAACGTTCCCGGACCTACTGACATGAGGCAGCGGGTTGTCGTCGAGCCGCTGCATGTGCCGGCCACTGGCAGGATTATCCGGTCCAGCTGGACCGTCACGTCTGCTGGCTGGGCCTGCTGGCTGGCGGGGGGTTGGTCAGCCGACTTTGGTGTGACCTGCGCCGGTCACCCGCCGATGCCCGCGAGGTCGACGGTGCAAGCGGTGTCGAGGGCGTCCCGGGGGCTGCCGGAGGCGAGTCCGTTGAGCAGGGCGGCGTTCTGGTAGCGGTCGTGGGCGGCCGAGTAGATCGCGAAGCCGAGGGAGCGGGCCGAGCCGCCGTAGCGCAGGCGGCAGAGCGGGATCTGCTCGCCGTCGCGGAGCACGCCGCTGACGTAGGCGAAGACGCCGCGGTAGGTGACCTCAACGCGCCTGAGCTGGGGCCAGTGCTGCTCGGCGTGGGCCAGCAGCCGCAGCGTGATCGAGTTCCTGGTCGAGGCGGGGATGGCGGGCATGGCCTGCCCAGTGTGCCGCAGGGTCCGCGCGGGCCGCTACGATCATGGTTCCCGGGGGGGGAATTACAAGAGTGTAATTCCCCCCCCGGAGCCGCTATGCCCGCGCTGTGCGCCATGCCCGTTCAGCTGACCGCCAGTGAACGCAAGACCCTGAAGACTCGCGCCCGCGGGCACAAGACGGCGCACCGGGACCGGCAGCGTGCCCTGATCATCCTGCTGGCCGCCCGCACGTGGCCCACAGCCGCGATCGCCCGGCACCCGGGCATCGCCGAGGACACGGCCCGCAAGTGGCGCGGCCGGTTCGCCGGGCGCGGGCTGTCCGGGCTGGCGGACCTGCCCCGGACGGGACGGCCGCGGCGGATCAGCGCGCTGGAGCGGGCCGAGGTCTGCGCGCTGGCCTGCCAGCTGCCCGCCGCGACCGGGGTGCCGCTGGCCCGGTGGAGCTGCCCGGAACTGGCCGCCGAGCTGGCCAGCCGGGGCCTGACGGCGCAGATCTCGGTCTCTAGTGTCCGCCGGATCCTCGCCGAGAACCCGGTCAAGCCCTGGCGGTACCAGTCGTGGATCTTCCCGCGGGATCCGGACTTCGCCGCCAGGGCGGCCGTCGTACTCGACCTCTGCCAGGGCCTTTACCGGGGCGAGCCGCTGGGTGCAGGCGACCGCATCCTGTCCGTCGACGCCAGGCCCTCCATCCAGGCCCGCGCCCGCTGCCACCCCGCTGCCTCGCCAGCGCCCGGCCTGCCGATGCGCGTCGAGCACGAATACCAGCGCAAGGGCGCCCTGGCCCTGCTCGCCGCGCTGGACGTGCACACCGGCACGGTGCAGGCCTCCTGCCCGAGGTCCACCGGGATCGCCCGTTCATGGCGCTGATGGACCAGATCATGCGCCAGGAACCGTACAAGAGCGCTGGCCGGGTGTTCGTCGTGGTCGACAGCGGGTCCGACCACCGCGGCAAGGCCGCCATCAAGCGGCTCAGCAGCGCCTGCCCGAACTGCATCATGATCCACACGCCGGTCCGCGCGTCATGGCTGAACCAAGTCCCCGTTAACCGGCCCTCAGGCGCAGGACACGCCCGGACGGCCTGAGATCCCGCAGCGGGGCCTGGCCGGGCTCGAGCACACCCTGCTCGCCTTCATAGACCGGTACGACAAGACCGCCCGGCCGTTCAGCTGGAACCTCACCGCCGCAGACCTGACCGAGCTGCTCACCCGGATCAGCGCACGCGAGGAACCCGCCCAGGATCCAGTCAGCCTGCCGGAGGCCGCCTGATGGACCCCCGACGAACATCCAGATCCACCCACTTAGCACGCAGGCAACCGAGGTGGCACATGACAGCATCTGCCGTTCAGCGGTTCCCGCTCTCCGGCAGCGACGCACCGGCCACGCCCTCGAGGCGCATCGGCGTTACCCTCGGCACAGACGAGCGCGGTCCGGGACGTTTGGCAGCTGCCCGGCTCGGAGACCGTCACCACCCTGGGAGATCCTCAGACTCCTCGCCGCGGAGGTCGGACATTTGGTCGGCACACGCTCGCTGCCCAAGCTGGCCCGTGCGCGCTCTCGGGTCGGTCAGCCCGATGATCCGGGCGCTGGCCGAGATGGCCTGCGAGTTCGACGTGATGGCCTGCGAGTTCGACGAGGCCTTCATCCTCGGCACCAGCAAGTACCAATCCACGTTAGGGCCAGCCGGTGCCTTCCTCGCCGCCATTGCCACGACGCCGCCCGGTACCGAAGCCGGACCCGCACGCCATGACTGAACCGAGGCGGTGAGCGCCGTGAGCACCCGACGGACCACACGATGCCCGCCAGCCGTTCCATGTCCGAGACCTGGGAACAGCTTCGCGCCTCCTTCGGTGACCGAATCGGCCTCGTCGCGGTGCTGCCCGGCCCGGCAGCGGTTGCCGGGCGCTGCATGGTCGGGTCCGCGGCGGCAGCGGATGGGGAGGCCGCCCCCGGCAAGGAGCTCCTGGCCGCGGGCGCCGATGTCGTTCTGGTCAACGGCATTTCCGAACTGCCCGGCGCGCCGCTGTCGACACTGGCCAGCGTCGGGACGCTGCCATGACTCGGGTCGCTGCGCAAATCGCCGTATCGGTCCGTCCGCGACTAACGCGCCCCGCGCCCGTTCAACCGCATCCATTCGGCCGTGGCATCGTCGGCCCACCTGATGTGCAGCTTCGCGAACAGGCTGGCAGCCTGCTCGCCGCTCCACATGGCCGGGAGCAGGTCACTGGGCAGGGCGGGGTCGATCCACGGAAAGCGCCGCCAGCCGTGGACAAGACCGACAAGCCGGGCGAGCGGGTCGTCGGATCCGGCGACTGCGAACTCGTCGATGAAGTCGCGGTAGCTCTCCTCGATCGCGTCGAGGTTCCACGCCCGGCTGACCATGCTCGCCAGATCACCTCCGCCGTGGTATTCGGCTACGAAGATCTGCGCCCCGTCGAGTACGCCTGCCTCCCTGAGCACTCGCTCGACCTCGTCGACGCGCTCGGTATGGGTGCTGATCCACACTCCCGGCCCAGGGCTCCCGAATCCCGCCCGGCTCAGCCGGGTCCGCAGAGCGTGCCGCGCCGGACGGTCCGTGTCGGGGACGCGCGCGAGCACGAGCAGCCAGCCGCCGTCCCATTCCGGCACGGATCCGGTGAACCCGTAGATCCGCTCCCTGCCCTCGGTGAGGAGCCGCTCGGCGTCGGCAGTCAGCTGCCAGCGCGTGCGGCGGCCGACTCGCTCGGAGGCCAGCCAGCCATCAGCAGCAGTTCGCATCAGCGCCTGTCGGCTGGCCTTCTCCTCCACCCCGAGGCGGGACAGGACGCCGATGAACGCCGATGTCCAGGCCGAGCCCCCGCCAGCCAGGACGAACTCTCCGAGCACCGTGAAAAGCAAGTCGCGCGCGCTCTCGGCGCCGGCTGCATGCCGCCTGGAAATTGCCGGTGCGGAGGACTGCACGCTACGTCACCTCCCCGCGGGCGTGCCGCGCGATGCGGCCACCGTCATGCTACGCGTATCGGTACGACTGCCCCTGCTCATGTAGCACGAATCCCCAGCGGCGAGCGCCGCAGGCGGGGGATTCAGCATTCCGGACGCAGACATCAGACTCACGAATATGCTACAAGATCTTGACGTATGTCTATTCAAATGTAGAATATCGAGAATGGCAATCGGACCGACCGGCGGGAGGCCGACCCAAATGACCAGCGTGGCTTCGCACGACACCGTCGCGCCGACGGGCAGCTCACATGCGGGCGCCCCGGCCAGCCGGCCGCTTGTCGAGTTCCGAGTGGCTCCGGAGAGCTACAAGCACTGGCGGATCGCTGTCGACGGCCCGGTCGCGACCCTCACCATGGACGTTGACGAGCATGCCGGCTTGCAGGCCGGCTACGAGCTGAAGCTCAACTCCTACGACCTGGGCGTGGACATCGAGCTGTATGACGCGGTGCAGCGGCTGCGGTTCGAGCACCCCGAGGTGCGCGCGGTCGTCATGACCAGCGGCAAAGACAAGATTTTCTGCGCCGGAGCGAACATTCGCATGCTGGCCGCGGCCGCGCACTCGTGGAAGGTGAACTTCTGCAAGTTCACCAACGAGACGCGCAACGGCATCGAGGACGCCACCGCGAACTCGGGGCAAACGTACGTTGCAGCGCTCAACGGCACCGCATCGGGCGGTGGCTACGAGCTCGCGCTGGCCTGCGACCACATCATGCTGGTCGACGACCGATCGTCGGCCGTCTCACTCCCGGAGCTTCCGCTGCTCGGGGTGCTTCCCGGCACCGGGGGACTGACGCGGGTCGTCGACAAGCGCCATGTCCGCCGCGACCTGGCCGACTACTTCTCCACCAAGTCCGAGGGCGTCGGCGGCAAGAAGGCCGTGCAGTGGCGGCTGGTCGACGAGGCCGTGCCACGGCAGAAGTGGGACGACATCGTAGCCGAGCGCGCCGCCGAATTCGCCGGGCGGTCCTCGCGGCCAGCGGACGCGACCGGCCTCATACTGACCCCAGTCGCCAAACAGCGGACCATCGACGCGATCAGCTATCGCTACGCCTCGGCGAAGCTCGACCGGGCGGCCGGCACCGTGGAGATCACCGTCTCTGGGCCGGCCGAGGACGCGCCGTCCGATGTAGCGGCGATCCGCGCCCAGGGCGCGGACTTCTATCCGCTTGCGCTCATTCGCGAACTGGACGACCTGATCCTCGATCTGCGCGCCAACGAGATCGAGCTGGGCACCTGGGTGCTCCGCACCGCGGGCGACGCGCAGCGCGTTCTCGGCTACGACCAGCTGCTGCTCGAGAACCGAGGCGACTGGCTGGTCAACGAGATCGTGCATTACCTCAAGCGCACCCTCAAGCGGCTGGACGTCACCAGCCGCAGCCTGATCGCGCTGGTCGAGCCGGGCAGCTGCTTCGCCGGCTCGCTGCTCGAGCTCGCGCTGGCGGCTGACCGCTCCTACATGCTGGCCGGGGTCTTCGAGGACACTGACCCTGACGCGGCGCCGGCTGTGGTCAGTGCAGGCGGCATGAACTTCGGCCCGCTGCCGATGGGCAACGGCCTGACCCGGCTGCAGACGCGGTTCCTCGGCGACGAAGCGACGCTGGCCGCGGTGGCAGGTCGCGCGGGCAGGCCGCTGGAGGCCGAAGCGGCCGGGCGGCTGGGCCTGGTGACTTTCACGCCCGATGACATCGACTGGGAAGAGGAGGTCCGCATCGCGGTGGAGGAGCGGGCCAGCTTCAGCCCCGACGCGCTCACTGGCCTGGAGGCGAATTACCGCTTCGCCGGGCCGGAAACCATGGAGACGAAAATATTCGGCCGCCTGACAGCATGGCAGAACTGGATCTTTAACCGGCCCAATGCGTCCGGCCCGGACGGCGCGCTGCGCAAGTTCGGCACCGGCCAGCGTCCCATTTTTGACCGGAAGCGAGTCTGAGAAGTGACATCCGCCGCTGATTACACCGAGAAGATCCCCAATAACGTCGACCTGCACGAGGACCGGCGGCTGCAGCGGGCGCTGGAGTCGTGGCAGCCGAACTTCCTGTCCTGGTGGGAGTCGATGGGCCCGGCGCTGCCCACTCAGGACGTGTACCTGCGCACCGCGGTCAACGTCGGCCGCGAGGGGTGGGCGCACTTCGGGCACGTCGCGATGCGCGACTACCGGTGGGGCATCTTCCTCGCCGAGCGAGACCGCGACCGGCGCATCGCCTTCGGCGAGCACAAAGGCGAGCCTGCATGGCAGAAGGTCCCCGGTGAGTACCGCGCGGACATGCAGCGGCTGATCGTCATCCAGGGCGACACCGAGCCCGCCTCGGTGGAGCAGCAGCGCAACCTCGGCGCCACCGCACCGAGCCTGTATGACCTGCGCAACCTGTTCCAGGTGAACGTCGAGGAGGGCCGCCACCTGTGGGCGATGGTGTACCTGCTGCACGCCTACTTCGGCCGTGAGGGACGCGAGGAGGCTGAGGAGCTGCTGCACCGCCACTCCGGCAGCGAGGACTCACCGCGCATCCTGGGCGCGTTCAACGAGGAGACCCCGGACTGGCTGTCGTTCTTCATGTTCACCTACTTCACCGACCGTGACGGCAAGTACCAGCTCGGCACCCTCAAGGAATCCGCCTTCGACCCGCTGTCGCGCACCTGCGAGTTCATGCTCAAGGAAGAAGCGCACCACATGTTCGTCGGCACCACGGGCATCGATCGCGTCGTCGAGCGGTCGGTACAGCTGATGAAGGAGAAAGACACCGACGAGGTGGGGCCGCACGGCGCCATTCCGCTCAGCGTCGTGCAGAAGTACCTGAACTTCCATTACACGGTGTCGCTGGACCTGTTCGGCGGCGAGACGTCGACGAACGTCGCGAACTACTTCACGGCCGGGCTGAAGGGCCGCTGGTCGGAAGAGCGGCGTAAGGACGATCACCAGCTGACCAGTGAGGGGATCTGGGTTGACTCCGTCACCGACGGCGGTGAGATCGGCCAGAGCGAGGTGGCCGCGCTGCTCGGGCTCAACGCCGACCTGCGCCGGGAGTACATCTCCGATTGCCAGAACGGCGTCAACCGGTGGAACCGGATCCTCGAGGAGGCGGACGTGCCGCAGCGGCTGAAGCTCCCGAGCGTGGCGTTCAATCGCAAGGTGGGCGCGTTCTCCGGCATCGAGGCGACGCCCGACGGCGAGCGGATCTCCGCCGGCGAGTGGCAGCGCCGGAAGGGCCAGTGGCTGCCCAACGCAGTCGACAAGACCCACGTCCGCTCGCTGATGCAGCCGGTGCACGAGCGGGGCAAGATCGCGGCCTGGATCGCCCCGCCGCGGCAGGGGATCAACGGCAAGCCGTTCGAATACGACTACGTCCACCTGCAGTAGGAGAGCGCGCCGCCATGGCAGACAAGCCGTTCAACGCATGCGAATACCTGCTAGACCGGCGGGTGGCGGCCGGGGACGGTGACCGGCTCGCCGTCACCGGCGTCGGCGGTGATTTCAGCTACGCTGCGCTGCTCGACCGGGTGCAGCGGACAGCGAGCGTCCTGCGCGACCTCGGGCTGCAGCCCGAGCAGCGGCTGGTCATGTTCATGGCCGACTGCCCGGACTTCATCAGCGTGTACCTCGCGGCGATGCGGATTGGCGCGGTGCCGGTGCCGGTGTCCACGATGCTGCGCGCCGATGGCCTGGCCGACCTGCTACGTGACTCCCGCGCCTGCTTGCTGGCAGTCACCCCGGAGTTCGCGCCGGTCGCCCAGGACGCGATCGGCGACGCGCCGGAACTGCGCAGCGTCCTCGCGGTCGCGGGCGCGCTGACCGCGCGCGCCGGTGCTGCGGCAGTGCACGATCTGGACGACATCGCGGCGGCCGCGCCCAGCGTGCCGGTTTACCCGACGACCGCAGATTCGCCCGCATTCTGGCTCTACACCTCCGGAACGACCGGCGCGCCCAAGGGGGCCATGCACCGCCACGGCTCGGTCCCGGTGGTCTGCGAGACCTACGGCGCGCAGGTGCTCGGCATCCGCCGAGGCGATCGCTGCCTGTCCGCGGCAAAGGCGTTCTTTGCCTACGGGCTGGGTAACTCGGTGCTGTTCCCGCTGTCGGTCGGCGCGTGCACGGTCCTCGACCCGGCAGCGTCCAAGCCGGACATGATCGCCGACCGGGTCAGGCGGTACGGCGCCACCCTGTTCTTCGCCGGGCCGACCTTCTTCGCCAACATGCTGCACGCCCAGCTGCCCGCCGACGCGATCGCCGGTGTGCGGCTGGCGGCGTCGGCGGGGGAGGCGCTGCCCGCCGCCCTGTACCAGCGGTGGACGAGCCACTTCGGCGCGGACATCATAGACGGCATCGGGATGACCGAGATGCTGCACATTTTCCTGTCCAACCGGGAGGGCGCGGTCCGTCCCGGCACGACAGGCGTCGCCGTGCCAGGATACGAGCTGAAGATCCTCGACGACCAGGGTGCCATCGTGCCGCCCGGGACGCCCGGCACCCTGTTCGTGCGCGGCGAGTCAACCGCGGTGGGCTACTGGTCGTGCTACGACGCGAGCCGGCGCGTCTTCCAGGGCGAATGGCTGCGCACCGGCGACACCTACGTCCAGGATGCCGCTGGCTACTACGCCTGCCTCGGCCGCACCGACGACATGCTCAAGGTCGGCGGCATCTGGGTGTCACCCGCCGAGGTCGAGGACCGGCTGCTCGCACATCCGTCGGTCAGCCAGGCGGTCGTTGTGGCCGCGCCTGACTCTGACGAGCTGGAGAAGCCGATCGCGTTCGTGCTGCTGGGACCGGGCCTGATGGCTACCGAGGAAGAGCTCATCGAGTTCTGCCGGGCCGGCCTGCCGTCGTTCAAGCGGCCGCGCAACATCGTTTTCGTGGACAGCTATCCCTCCACCCCGTCCGGCAAGATCCGGCGCGGCGAGCTGCGGCAGACGGCCGCGGCCGTCCTCGCCGGTCCGCAGAGCGCCGCAGGATCCAGCGGATGACCAGCGACGTCATCGAGCGTGACCTGGCCGTCGTCGGCGGCGGCCCGGTCGGCCTCTACGCGGCGTATTACGCAGGCTTTCGCGGGCTTTCTGCCGCGATCATCGATTCGCTGCCCTCGCCGGGCGGCCAGGTGAGCGCGATGTACCCGGAGAAGCCGATCTACGACGTCGCCGGCTTCCCGTCGATCAAGGGACGTGACCTGGTGGCCGGCCTGGTCGAGCAGGCGGCCCGCTTCGCGCCGACCTACGTGCTTGACCAGCGTGCCCAGCAGCTGACCCGGCACGACGATGGCACGATCGAGATTGGCACCGACAAGGGAACCGCGATCCGGGCGAAGGCCGTCGTCATCTCCGGCGGCATCGGTACCTTCACCCCGCGGCCGCTGCCCACCGGCGACGAGTGGATCGGGCGCGGGCTGGCATTCTTCGTGCCGTCGCTGCGAGACCACGCCGGTCAGGACGTCGTGGTGGTCGGCGGCGGTGACAGTGCCTGCGACTGGGCGCTGAGCCTGGAGCCCATCGCCCTCAGCGTGACCCTGGTGCACCGCCGGGCCGCGTTCCGCGCGCACGCGCACACCGTCGAGCAGCTGCACGCGTCGTCGGTCGATGTCATCGCCAATGCCCAGATCAGCAAGGTGCACGGCAGCGAGCGCGTGCAGACCGTCGAGATCACGGCGACAGACGGAACGACAGTCATCCGGCCGGCCAGCCGTTATCGCTGCCCTCGGGTTCACCGCCAACCTCGGGCCGATCCGCGACTGGGGCGTGCACATCGTCGGCAACCGCTTCATCCCGGTGGACACGACCATGGCGACCAACCTCCCCGGCGTGTTCGCGGCCGGAGACATCACCGATTACCGGGGCAAGGTGCGCCTGATCGCGGTGGGATTCGGCGAGGCGGCGACCGCCGTGAACAACGCCGCCGTGCTCATCAATCCCGACGAGCAGCTCCCGCACCGTCGCGCCGAGCGCGCGGCTGGTTGCTTCGCTGTACAAGCAGGACCCGCCGCTGCTGCGAACCGACGGCGACGAGCGCCTGATCACCGACGCCGGTCGCGCCTGGCTCGCCGAACACCCGCCGGCATGACCAGGCGAAGCGATGCATCGTCGTCGTCGGAGCCCGGACGATGGACGCGGCATCGCCCGGGGTCGGCGGGCGGCGGCGAGGAGCTCGGCGGGATGTGTGCCGTCACCCACTTCCTGCACCGCACCGCTGTGCAGGGCAATCCGCGGCTGCCTGAGTCCTTGCCAGCATCTACCGAGGAGTGACTATGGGCTTCACCTGGACGAAAGAGACGCGCCCGCGATGGGACGCGGACAAGCAGGCAGTGTTCGACAAGGTCGCGCTCGCGTCCGCCGGGATGCAGGCACCAGCATCTGGCGCGGCGATCGCCGACGAATGGTGGCGAGTCGCCGACGACTCCGGCAACCTGATCGGATACGGCTGGCTCGACTCGGAGTGGGGCGACGCCCAGATCGCGTTTCTCGTGGCGCCCCGGGCGCGCGGCGGCGGTGCGGGCGAGTTCATCGTGAACCGGCTCGAGGCCGAGGCTGCCGCCCGGGGGCTGAACTACATCTACAACGTCGTCCCGGCCGGCCATCCTGACCCGCAGTGGATGACTTACTGGCTGACACTGCACGGCTTCTACCCGTCGCCGCACGGCGACCTGCGCCGGCAGGTGCGCGGGGTCGGCGAGCATGACCCGCACGCGTGACCGGGATCCTGACCCTTGCGTGTCTGGTAAATGCGCGCGCTGGCGGACGACTATCGGGGCCATGATGACCTGCCGAGAAGCCAGGCTTGGGAACCGGCGAAGTCCGGCTGCGTCAGACTCCCCGCGACTCCTTCGGGGTCTTGCTCCCTGAGCCATACCGAAGAAAGGCCGCCTGGCCCCCTTCGCCATGTGCACGCCTCTGCGTGCCCGGACCAGAGCGCCCGGTGCCGGATTCGGGAGGGAACCCGAGGGAAACGGACCGGTGGCCGGGTGCTGCCGTCTGCCAGCATATGACCGGTTTCCCATTAGCATGCAGAGAGCAGGAGGTCTGTGCCGTCGTGGCAACGATGCTAGAAGGAAGTCTCAGGAGCGATTACCTCTAGTTGAATGATTGCAGTGATGGCTCCGTTGACCGTGGACGAAGGCGGGAGAGGGTCATGACTGCCCACGCTGAGATGTCACTGTTCGCGCGTCCGAGCATCGCAGCGCAGGAACGGGCGGACGGATGCCTGGTGCTGCGTTCCGGCGACCCGTTGCAGGATTACCCGGCCACCGTCGTGCACAGCTTGCGGGCGTGGGCGGCGGCAGGGCCGGACCATCCGCTGGTCGCCGAGCGCAGCGCCGACGGGCCGTGGCGCAGCTGCAGTTACGGCGCGGCAGTCGCCGCCGCCGGGGCAATCGGCCAGGCTCTGCTGGAGCGGGGCCTAGGTCCCGGCCGGCCGCTGCTTGTGCTGTCCGGCAACAGCGTCGACCACCTGCTGGTGACGCTCGCTGCGATGACCGCCGGCATCCCGGTGGCCCCGATCAGCGTGGCCTACTCGCTGCAGAGCCGTGACCACGCGCGGATCCGGGCGATCGCCGGGCTGATCGGCCCTGGTGCGGTCTTCGCCGAGGACGCGGAGCGCTTCAGGCCTGCCCTGGACGCGCTGGGCCCGGTACCGGCGATTGTCAGCTCGGGCAGCCGCGACGGTGCCTGCCTGCTGGCCGAGCTCGCGGCGAGCACGCCGGGCCAGCAGGTCTCCGGTGCCTTCGCCGCGCTGCGCGCCGATGCGATCGCGAAGATCCTTTTCACGTCGGGCTCGACCGGCGCCCCGAAGGGGGTGCTGAACACCCACCGGATGCTGTCGGCCAATCAGCAGATGATGCGCCAGGCGTGGCCGTTCCTCGCTGCCGAGCGACCGGTGATCGTCGACTGGCTGCCGTGGAGCCACACCTTCGGCGGTAACCACAACATGGGCATGGTGCTCACCGCCGGCGGGACTGTCTACATTGACGCCGGGCGGCCCGCCCCCGCCCTTTTCGCCCAGACGATCGTGAACCTCACTGACGTCGCGCCCACGGTGTATTTCAACGTCCCCGCGGGCTTCGCGCTACTCGTGCCGGCGCTTGAGGCGGACCCGGAGTTCGCGCGCAGGTTCTTCTCCCGGCTGCGGCTGCTGTTCAACGCCGCGGCCGCGCTGCCGTCCGGCCTGCGTGACCGGCTCAGTGACCTCGCCGCGAAGGCGAGCGGCCGCGCTATCCCGGTCACTGGATCCTGGGGTGCGACCGAGACCGCGCCGGCGGTGACGACGGCGAACTTCGACTACACCGACGCCCGGTGTATCGGTGCGCCGCTGCCCGGTACCGAGGTGAAGCTCGCCCCGGCCGAGGGCGCCTACGAGATCCGGGTCAAGGGCCCGATCGTCACCCCCGGCTACTTCGGCCGGCCGGACCTGACCGCCGAGGCGTTCGACGACGAGGGCTTCTACCGCTCCGGTGATGCGGCCACCCCCGCCGATCCGGCCGACCCGAGCGCCGGGCTGGTGTTCCGCGGCCGGATCGCGGAGGACTTCAAGCTCGTCACCGGCACGTTCGTCCGCGTCGGCGCCGTGCGCACCGCGCTGCTGTCCGCGGCACCGGTCCTGTCCGACGCGGTGATCGCGGGGGAGGATCGCGACCGCTTGTGCGCACTGGCGTGGCTGAATCCGGCCGAAGTGCGCATCCGGCTCGACGCGGAGGTCCCAACCGACGGCGAGCTAGTGGTGCACGAGGTCCTGCACAGGGTGATCGCGCACTTGCTGGCCGACCACAACGACACCGTCGGATCAGCAGCCCGCATCGAGCGGCTCGTCGTTCTCGCCCGCCCAGCTGACCTGGACTCCGGGGAAATCACCGACAAGGGCTACGTCAACCAGCGGCAGGTGCTCAAGAACCGCTCAGCGCTCATCGAGATGCTCTACACCGAGCCGCCGCCAGCCCATGTCATCATCGCAGGAAGGGCGCGCTGATGCGCTAGCGGGATGTCATGATACCGGCCGGGATGGCGTGGAGGCGGGCTCTCGACTGGGCGCCATGGCGGCGCTTGCTGAGCTGATCAGAGAACGGGTCGTCGTCCTCGACGGCGGCCTGGCGGCCGAGCTCGAAAGGCGGGGCAGCGACCTATCCGGTGGAATGTGGCCGGCCAGGCTGCTGGCCGGAAAGCCGAACGTGTCCCAGGTACATCCAGGCCCGAGCGACAAGGTGAGCTACCCCTGACAGCCTGACCTCTCCGCCCCGTCGCTCACGCAAGAGCCATCGAACTCCGCCTGGCCTCCGCGCCCAGGCGAATAAGCAGCAGCTGTCCGCGAGCTCGTCGAGAAGGCTCGCGCCAAAGAAGTGAAGACGCGTCAGCCGGCTGAAGCTCAGATAGGACGCACCCTTCGCCAGACGCATGCTTGCGCAGTGCTGCGGAACCGCGCCTGAGCGGGGCTAGAGCTCGCTGCCCTGCCAGCATTTGGCGGCGGTATGGACAACGTCAGGTCAAGCATGTTTGCTTAGCTGACAGTGCCTGATCACACCCGTATTCCTCAGCCGATTCTGACCGAGTTGCGCGCCATCGCCGGGCCGGAGAACCTCCGGCTGGCAGACGGCGACCTTGCCGTGTACGCGCGCGACGCGACACCGCTGTTCCGCGGGATGCCGGATGCTGTCATCGCGCCCGCGGACGCCGGGCAGGTCGCGCGGATCCTGCGGCTGGCTACCGATCACGGCATCCCGGTCGTCCCGCGCGGCGCCGGCTCCAACCTCTGCGCGGGCACGGTGCCGCTCACTGGCGGCATCGTGCTGTCCACCGCGCGGATGGGCCGCATCCTCGAGGTAGCGCCGCAGGAGATGCTGGCACGAGCCGAGACCGGAGTGTCCACGCTCGCGCTCAACGATGCAGCGGCGGCGCATCGCCTGTTCTACCCGCCCGATCCGGGCAGCCGTACCGTATCCACGATCGGCGGCAACGTCGCCACCTGCGCCGGCGGCCTGCGGGGGCTCAAGTACGGCGTCACCCGCAACTACGTGCTGGGGCTGACGGTGGTGCTGCCGACCGGCGAGATCATTCGGACCGGCGGCCGGCTCTGGAAGGATGTCGCCGGCTATGACCTGACCCGGCTGATCACCGGGTCCGAGGGCACCCTGGGCGTGATCACCGAGGTGACGGTGGCGCTCCTGCCGGACCCGTCCACCAGTCGCACCGGCCTGGCCTACTTCGACTCGCTGTCCCAGGCCGGCCGTGCGGTCGCCGGCATCCTGGCCGCGGGCGTCATCCCGTCGACGCTGGAGTTTCTCGACCGCAGCTGCATGGACGCGGTCGAGCAGTACGCGCATCTCGGCCTGCATTCCGACGCGGGCGCCCTGCTGCTGTTCGGCGATGACGGCGATGAGCCGGCCGTGGCGCGCAGCTTCGAGCGGATTGCGGCCGCCTGCGAGGACTGCGGTGCCATCGCAGTCCAGACCGCCGGTGATATCACCGAGTCCGAGGCGCTGCTGACCGCCCGGCGCTGCACCCTGCCCGCGCTGTCCCGGCTGGGCTCGCTGACGATTCTCGAGGACGCCAGCGTGCCCAGGCCACGGCTGGCCGAGATGGTCGCGCGCATCGACGCGATAGCCGCGCGGCACCGGGTCACCATGGCGACTTTCGGCCACGCCGGCGACGGCAACCTGCATCCGACCTGCGTGCTGGAATCCGCCGAGGACACCGAGGGAATCGCCCGAGCCGAGCGTGCCTTCGCCGAGGTCTTCCGCACCGCGATCGAGCTCGGCGGCACCATCACCGGCGAGCACGGAGTCGGGGCGGCCAAGCTGCCCTACCTGGAAGAGCGCCTCGGAAGCGCGCAGATGGACTTGATCCGGCGGATCAAGACGGCCTTCGACCCGGCCGGCATTCTCAATCCCGGCAAGCTGGGGTCCTGATGACCAGCGAGAAGGTGCCGCAGGCCGGCTCGATCTTCGACCCGAAGCTGCTGAGCCGCTGCATCTCCTGTGGCTTCTGCCTGCCGGCGTGCCCGACCTACGCGCTCACCGGTGATGAGGCGTCCTCGCCGCGCGGCAGGATCACCCTGATGCGTGCGCTCGATTCCGGCACGCTGCCACCGGACGACCCGACGCTGGCCGAGCAGGCGTCCTTCTGCCTGGGCTGCCGGGCGTGCGAGCCGGTGTGCCCGGCGGGAGTGCAGTACGGCGAGCTCCTCGAGCAGTGGCGGGGCTTCCAGTGGAGGGGGCGCCGCCGGCCGCTGGTCGTCCGGTTCCTCATCTTCGCGGCCGAACGCGCCTGGGCGCACCGGATCGCCGGCCGGCTGCGCGGCGCCGCGCACATTCCGGCGGCAGCGTCCCAGCGCTCGCTGATGCTCGGCTGCTTCGAGCGGAGCCTGTTCCCGAAGGTGAGCAGATCGGCGCTGGCGCTGGCCCCCGAACTCGCCGTCCCCGGCAGCCAGGGATGCTGCGGCGCGCTGCACGCGCATAACGGTGAGCCCGAGCGGGGCAGACAGCTGGCCGAGCAGCTCGGCGCCCAGCTGCCGGGCCAGATTGTCACCACCTCCGGCGGCTGCGCCGCGCACCTGGCCGCCGTGCTCGGCCGGGATCGGGTCGCTGAGCTGTCGGAGTACCTGCGCGGCACAGTGACCGGCCAGGTGCGGATCGGGGACCGGCAGGCCAGGGTCGCCCTGCAGGATTCCTGCCATCTGCGCAACGGCCTTGACGTGTGGCGCGAGCCGCGGGCGCTGGTCAGCGCGGTGGCCGAGTACGTGGAGCTGCCCGGCGCCGCCCGGTGCTGCGGAGCGGCGGGCACCTATTCGCTGGTGCGGCCCCGTGACTCCCGGCGGGTACTCGAACCTAAGATCGACGAGATCGAAGCGGCCGGGATCGATTACGTGGTGGCGGTCAATCCCGGCTGCCTGCGTCAGCTCCGCCAGGGGCTGCGCCGCCGGAAATCAACGGTGCGAGCGCTGCACATCGCCGATCTCCTGCGCCTGGCAGCTGACTGACGAGCCACTGACCCGCTGGCCAGGCATGACCCGGCAGCGCCTCGCGCCGGTTCAGGCATCCCGGCGGCCCTGAAGGGCTTATGACGCCGAAAATTATCCGGTCGCCGGCCTGCACGGAAGGCGTACGCTGTGCCTGCGAGGCTCCTTTTCGCCGACTGGGGGCGATGATCCGGAGGGCAGCGGTGGCCGGGCACGACGCGCGGACGACAGCGGACCCTGACCCGGCCCGTGCGGACAGCAGCGAGACAGCCGGGCTGGACACGCGGACAGCTCACATCGCGCGCATCTACAACTACTGGCTGGGCGGCAAATGACAACTTCGCCGTTGACCGTGCGGCCGCGGACCGGGCGCTGGCGGCCGAGCCGGCGATCGCCGCCGCTGCGCGCGCGAACCGGGCGTTCCTCGGCCGGGCCGTGCGGTTCCTGGCGGGCGAGGCGGGGGTACGCCAGTTCCTCGACATCGGAACGGGGATCCCGACGGCCGGCAACACCCATGAGGTGGCGCAGCGCGCGGCACCGGAGTCACGGATCGTGTATGTGGATAATGACCGGGTCGTGCTGACCCATGCCAGGGCACTGCTGACCAGCACCCCGGAGGGCGCGACCAGTTACATCGACGCGGACGTGCGGGACAGCGCGACCATCCTGCGCCAGGCTGCCGAAACGCTGGACTTCAGCCAGCCGGTCGCCGTGACCCTGCTCATGGTCCTGCACTGCATCCCCGACCGGGATGACCCGTATGAGATCGTGCGCCGTCTGCTGGATGCGGCTGCGCCGGGCAGCTACCTCGCCCTCTCGCACCCGGCCAGGGACATCAAGGCGCAGACTGGCCACGTGGCCACCCAGCGGCTCAACGACCTGATGGGACCCACGCAGATCACGATCCGCAGCCGGGCGGAGATCGAGCGGTTCTTCGACGGGCTGGAGATGCTCGCGCCCGGGGTCGTCCAGCCGCCCAGCTGGCGGCCAGAGCCTGATGGCCCCAGGCTGGCCGGCGACGTGCCCGCCTACTGCGGTGTTGCCCGCAAGGCCGGACGCAGCCGCTGATGCCGTACCAGTTCGCGGCCACCAGGATCGCTTCGAGCGCGGCCGCGACGGCGATCCCGGCTAGCAAGATCGTGATCGAGGTCAGGCCTTGACCGGTGGGCATCCGCTGGATAACCCGCTGCGGTCGTCGCTGCTTGGCCCGCATGCTGCGTTGGCCGAGCGCCGCGGGAGAACTCCCAGCCGCGCGGGCGGCGCGCGGCGTGGGTGACGCCGAGGCTGATAGCGTCCTCCAGGCCCGATCGGCAGGTATTTTCGCCAGGGCCGGCCTGGGCGCTAGCCGGCCAGCTCGCTGCCGGTCTGGACGAGGTGGATTGCCCCGTCTATCTCTGCGTCATCCCGCCGGACATCAGCAACGATCTGCGTAAGCGAGGCGATGACCGGCGGGCTCAGCAGCCGGATCTCCTCGCCCAAACCATCGGTCACACCCATGCCGGCCGAGCCCATACTCCCGTCACGTGCTGATGTCGGGATAGGGCAGGCGGAAGTGGGAGAGCTTGGCGGCGTAGTCGAGCTGCATGGCCAGCGGCTCGTGGCAGTCCTCTTCGAACATGCCGATCCAGAGCGTGAGCGTCAGGAAGGGATGTGCGCCAAGGCCGAAAAGCGCGACGTGATCATGCGTGGCCAGGGCGTGGCGTTCTTCGTCGGTGAGCTGCAGCCACGTGCTGGCCTCCCCGGCGGAGCAGTTCAGCAGCTGGCCGGCGCGCTCGGCTTCCCACCAGGCGACGGTGCCGGCCGGGTCGGTGCGGTACCGCTCGACGAGATCCGGGTCACGGTCGATGGTGAAGAGGAACTTGTTCAGCAGGTACTTGCTCATCGCTCACATCCGCGCCGTCGGGCCCGGGCGCCCGGGGCATTCGGCCGCGCGCTTCCGCGCTGTCATGTGCCAGCTCCCTTCGGGTACCAGGTGAAGTAAGCCTCCATCGTGTGGAAGAGATCGAGGCTGTCCGCGTAGTCGGCTTTGTTGTATCCCGCAACGCCCATCATGAGCATGAAGTCCATGAACCCGTGGGTGGCGTTACCCGGGGCGTGCAGGCTGTCCAGCGTGACGTTCGCCAGGCAGCCGTCGATGTCGCCGTTGGCGATCCACCCGACTGCCTGAGCGTCGAATTCGGGATCGGGTCCATGCGGGCCGAACTGACGCGGGCCGCCCAGCTCCAGGGACAGGTGGCCGGTACCGATCACCGCGACCCGAAGGTGGCTGGGCCAGGCGTCGATCAGCTCCCGGATGGTCTGGCCTAGTCGGACGAACCGCTCCGGGCGGGGCAGCGGCGGCGCGAAGATGTTGGTGTAGATCGGCACGATCGGCAAGTCATTCTGCGGCCGGACCGTGAGGATCGGGCACGTGATGGAGTGGTCGACCCGCAGCTCGTTGGAGAAGGCCAGGTCGAAGCCGCGGTCGATTCCCTCGCGCAGCAGATAGGCCGAAAGATCCTGGTGGCCGGTCAGCAGCAGCTTCGGCAGCCCGAACTCGCGCTGCTCGTTGTAGTAGTTCGCGTCGTAGAAGGGCGCCTTGCCGATCAGGAACTGCGGCATGTTGTCCAGCCACAGCTGGTGGAAGTGATCCGAGCCGACCATCACCAGCACGTCCGGCCGGGTACCCGAGAGCGTCTCGCGGTAGGCGGCAACCTTGCGGACCCACTCCGCGGCGAACGGGGGAGCCTCGTCGGCCGGCAACTGGCTGATGCGGTAGTAGAACGGGTGATGCGTCGTAGCCAGGACGGCGACCAGCTTCGCCATGGAATGGCTCTCCTTCCGCGACGTCACCACGCCACTGAGCCAGCGAAATGATGGACCGTACATCTGTCCGTCAGGCGGCGTTTCATGGAACAATGCCGGGCGAGGCGAGCACTGTCAAGACGCACTGTCAAGACGCACATGCGCGGGACCTCAGTCGTGCCCCCATGGATGCGCGGGCGGAGCAGTGCCGGGGGAGTGCGCCACCAGGACAACGCGGAGGGGCTCCATGGCGGGACGCGGCACCGGTCCGGACTTCGTCGAGGCCCTCGCCCGTGGTCTTGATGTGCTGACCGTCTTCGATGAGCGGCACCCGCAGATGTCGCTCACAGAGATAGCGGCCGCGGCCGACCTGGCCCGGCCCACCGCGCGGCGGCTGCTGCTGACCCTGCAGGAACTCGGCTACGTCCGGGCAGAAGGTGGCATGTTCGCCCTGACCCCGCAGGTGCTCAGACTCGGCATGTCCTATGTCAGCGCGCTCGGGCTGTGGGACATCGCCCGCCCGCACCTGGAAGCCCTGGTGCAGCAGACCGGCGAGTCGTCGTCGATGGCCCAGCTCGATGGATCCGATATCGTGTACGTCGCCCGCGCTGCCGTACCGAAGATCATCGCCTTGCGGGTGCAGATCGGGACCCGGTTCCCCGCCCCGCCGACCTCACAGGGCAAAATACTGCTCGCTGCGCTGGATCGCGACGCCCTGTCCGCTTCGCTGGCTGAGCCCAGCCGCTCCGGCCTGCCGCCCTTCGTGCCCCGTGACCGGCAGGATCTGGACGACGAGCTGCGAATCGTCCGCGCCCGTGGCTGGGCGCTGGCGGACGAGGAACTGGCCGCTGGGATCCGCTCGGTCGCGGTGCCCGTGCGGGACGGCACCGGCATGGTCCGCGCGGCGATGAACGTCACCGTGCACGCAGCCGAGACGAGCGTCGAGGTGCTGGTGGGCGAGTACCTGCCCCGGCTCCTGCGGACCGCCGGGGAGGTATCGGCCGGCTGGGCGCTGTGGCAGTCGACACCGCACGCTGAGGTCATAGCCGAGCGATCGGCGCGGCCCGCTGCAGGCTGACTCTTGACACCGCGCGCATCGCCGGACCAAAGTTACGGACAACTGTCCGTCTAGCGGCGTTTGGGAGTCTGCGTGGCGAAGCTCGATGCCGCTGCCGCGGCTGCGGGCGCTGCCGGATCGGGCGGGGCCCCGCTGTCGGGCTTGGTGGTAGCCGACTTCTCCCGGGTGCTGGCCGGCCCGTACGCCACGATGCTGCTGGCCGACCTGGGTGCCGAGGTGATCAAGGTCGAGGGGCCGGCCGGCGACGACACCCGGCACTGGGTTCCGCCCGCGCGCGGCGACGTGGGCACGTACTACCTCGCGGTCAACCGCAACAAGCGCTCCATCGTTCTCGACCTCGGCGATCCTGCGGACGCCGCGGTCGCGCATGCCCTCTCGGCGCGGGCGGATGTGTTCATCCACAACTTCAAGCCGGGCGGGCTGGCGCGGTTCGGACTGGATTATGCGGCAGTTTCGGCTCGCAATCCGCGCAGTATCTACTGCTCGATCAGCGGGTTCGGCTCGGCCGAGGGCGCCTCGCTGCCCGGCTATGACCTGCTGGTGCAGGGCATGTCCGGGCTGATGAGCCTCACCGGCAGCCCGGACGGGCCCGCCTACCGGGCCGGCATCTCGGTCTTCGACGTGATGACCGGCCTGCACTCCGTCATCGGCATCCTGGCCGCGCTGCATCACCGCGACCTGAGCGGCGAGGGCCAGTACATCGAGACGAATCTGCTCTCGACCGCGCTGTCCGCGCTGGTCAACCAGACCTCCGCCTATGTTGCCGGCGGCGTCGTGCCGACCCGGATGGGCAACGCGCACCTGAGCCTGTTCCCATACGAGCCGCTGCCGACCGGCGACGGCGACCTGATAGTCGTGGCCGGCAACGACGGGCAGTTCCGCAAGCTGGTTACCGCCCTGGACGTGCCAGAGCTTGCCGCTGACGAGCGATTCGACTCGGTCGGCAAGCGCAACGACCAGCGCGAGCAGCTTCGTCCGCTGCTGCTCGAGCGGCTGGCCACGCGTAGTGCCAAAGAGTGGTTCACCATCCTCAGCGACGCGGGCGTGCCCTGCGGCCCGATCAATGACGTCCGCGGCGGGGTCGAACTCGCCGAGGCACTTGGCCTGGAGCCTGTCGTGCTCGCCGGCGGCATGCCGACGGTGCGCAACCCGATCCGCCTGTCCGCCACGCCGCCCCGCTACGAGCTCGCGCCGCCTGCGCTGGACGCCGACGGTGACCAGGTGCGCGCATGGCTCGGCTTTCCCGCCCGTCCCGGGCACGAGGCACCGGCCCCGGCGCCGGATGAGCCGTCCGTCCCGTCAGCCTGACCACGAGGAGCGTCCGCGCCAGTGACCGACCAGCCGACCGCCTTGTCGTTCCCGACATCGCTGCGCACCTCGGCTGCCGCGGCGATCGGCCTGCTCGGCAAGGATCTCGCCGCCGGCCTGATGGGCAGCGTGAGTTTCGGTGAGCTCGCGTACTGGTCATCACGCTGCAGAGCCATCGGCCGGGACGAGGGCGTGTCCGGCCCTCATCTGCGGCTGTTCGAGGCGATCGGCGGGGTGAACGGCGAGATCCTCGGCCGCACGCTGCCGCTCAACGGCGCAGGGGTCTGCGGTGCCGCACGAGCCGATCTCGGCCTGCCCGTCGAGCTGCGGCGCGGTGTCGCCCTGCTCGCCCGCTGCGCGGGGCTCCTCGGTCGGCTCGCCGAGGAACTGCGCAGCCCGATCGCGAATTCGATCTACCTCGCCGTCGGCCGCAACGCGGTCTACGTCCCGCCAGCCGGCCAATCCTGAGGAGCCTCCCATGAGCACTGCGGCGCAGACCACGGTGGAAACCGACGTCCTGGTGGTGGGCTCCGGGCCCGCAGGCGCGTCGGCGGCCCTGTTTCTCGCCACCTACGGCACTCGGGTGCTGCTCGTCACCAAGTACAGCCGGCTGTCCGCCACGCCCGGCGCGCACATCACCAATCAGCGCACGATGGAGACCATGCGCGACATGGGCATCGAAGACCGCCTGATGCGCGAGGCAACGCCGTGGCAGTACATGGGCAACACCACGTTCTGCACCAGCCTGGCGGGCGAGGAGCTGGGACGCATCCCGTCCTGGGGGACCGATACGGTGCGGCACGCCGACTACGAGCTGCAGAGCCCGTGCACGATGCTCGACGCGCCGCAGACGATCACTGAGCCGATCCTGGTCAAGGCTGCCCAGGAACGCGGCGCGAAGATCCGCTTCGACACCGAGTACCTCGCGCAGGTGCAGGACGACGCCGGCGTGACCACGACCGTGCTCGACCGGCTGACCGGCGCTCGGTACAACGTCCGCTCGAAGTACCTGATCGGCGCGGACGGCGCGCGCAGCAAGGTCGCCGCCGACCTGGACCTGCCCTATGAGGGCCCCGGTGCGGTCGCCGGATCGCTGAGCATCATATTCGAGGCGGACCTGTCGCGTTTCGTCGCGCACCGCCCGTCGGTGCTGTACTGGATGCTGCAGCCCGGTGCGGAGAAGGAGGGCGTGGGCCTGGGCGTGCTGCGGATGATCAAGCCCTGGCACGAGTGGATGCTGATGTGGGGATATGAGGTCGCCGCCGGGCCCCCGACGTTCACCGACGAATTCATCCGTGAGCTCGCGGTCAAGCTCGTCGGCACCGACGACTTCGAGATGCGGGTGACATCGGCCTCGCCGTGGACGGTCAATCACCACTTCGCCACAACGATTGCCCGGGGCCGGGTCTTCTGCGCCGGTGACGCCGTGCACAGGCACCCGCCGACCAACGGCCTCGGCTCGAACACCTCGATCCAGGATTCCTACAACCTCGCCTGGAAGCTCGCCCACGTCATTGCCGGCCCGGCGGGTCCGGCGCTGCTGTCGTCCTACGACGCCGAGCGGGCGCCCATCGCCCGGCAGGTCGTCGAGCGGGCGAACCAGAGCATCGCCGATACCGGGCGGATCCTGTCCGCCCTGGATCTCACCGACACCACCGATCTTGCCAAGCTCGACCAGCAGCTTGCGCTGCGAAAGGCACCGGGCCCGGCGGGCGAGAAGATCCGGCTGGCGCTGCGCGAGGCCATCGCCTACAAGGCCTACGAGTTCGACGCGCACGGGGTCGAGCACAACCAGCGGTACGCCTCCACCACGGTAATCCCGGATGGCACGCCAGCCCCGGCGCACAGCCGCGATCCCGAGCTGTATGCGCAGCCCACCACCTGGCCCGGCGCCAAACTGCCGCATACCTGGGTCACCGAGCAGGGCCGGCGCCTCTCCACCCTCGATCTCGGCGGGCACGGCAGCTTCAGCGTGTTCACCGGCATCGGCGGTCGCGGCTGGCTGGATGCGGCCGCAGCGCTGGCCAGGCAGACCGGGGTGACGATCACGGCGGTCTCCATCGGCCCCGGCGAGCAGTACGAGGATCCCTACGGCACGTGGGCGGAGCTGCGCGAGATCGACGACGGCGGGGTGCTGCTGGTGCGGCCCGACCTTTACGTCTCCGCCCGCCGGGCCGGCAGCCCGCCATCCGCGCAGGACGCCCGCGACTGGCTGGCCCGTGCGCTGCGCGGTGTCCTCGATCTTGATTGAAGCCAGGTCAGCCCGCCTGCCCGGGTGGGAGACCCTGAAATCGGTCGCAGTGACCGGCTGCGAGCTGCAGCGCCAGGCACGGGAGCAGCTGGGCCGGTAACCGGCGACTCTCGGGACCCCGGGATTGCGGCGGGGTGTGGTATCGGCCACAATGGCGGCTGGCGATGAAGCTCGCCCGAACCGCGGGCCCGTCCCGCTGATGGCTTCTACCCCTGAGTGCGTTTCCAGGAGCGGAGGAGGCCATCGTGATCGGTGACGCTATGCCGGGGCCGCCCGGCAATGATCCGGGGGGATCCTCGTCCCCATGAGCAGCCCGATGCGGCCGGCGCCGTGAGCGCTTTGCTGCCGGTCCCGGTTGTGCAGGTGCTGCAGGTCGTGACCATCGCCGGCGCGGCGCCCGGCGTCTCGGGCGTGATCGCGCAGGTGGAGGCCAGGCTGCAGGGCCGCCGGGGTCCGCGGGTGCTGCAGCCCTATTACGATCTCGCGAAGCTTCTCCGCAAGGAGGCGCTGGCCCCGGAGGGAGCGAGCTGGGTTTTCCTGGCCGTGCCGATTGCCGCGTTTACCTGTTACCTGACGGTGCCGCTGCTGATCCCGGTGCTGACCACCTACCCGCTGCCGCTGGGCTACATGGGCGACATCCTGGGCGGCGGGTTCATCCTCTCGCTGGCCAGCTTCCTGGTCGCGGTCGCGGCACTGGAGACCGGCAGTCCCTATGCCCAGCTCGGGGCGAGCCGGGCCAAGACCTTCGCGGCGATCACCGAGCCGGTCATCTTGTTCGTGGTGTTCACGGTGGCGCTGCTGACCGGCACTGACCTGCCCTACGCGCTGGCCGCCACGGTCCGGTCATCGGCCGGGCAGATCATCCGCCCCGCGCACGTGCTGGCGGCGGCGGCGCTGTTCATGGTCATCTTGTATGAGACTGCCCGGATCCCGGTGGAAACGCACACTGGCACCAGCGAGTTCGGGATGATCGAGGAGGCCAGGCCGTTCGAGCACTCCGGCCCCTACTTCGCACTGCTGAAGTGGGGATCGGCTGCCAAGCAGCTGATCCTGTACACGATCCTGATCAACGTCTTCGTGGCGCCGTGGGGCCTGGCGTCGACGCGGCAGCCAGGGGCTGTGCTGGTGGCGATGGTCGCGCTGCCCGCCAAGGCCTGCGTCCTGGGCGCGGTGGTCGCGGTCATCGACAGCTCGTTCGCCAAGCTCCGCCTGTTTAAGATCACCGAGTTCGCGTCGGCGGCATTCCTGCTTGCCGTGCTCGGCGTGTTCACGCTCTACCTGGGGGGTGGCTGATGGTTCCCGTCCAGGCGCCCGGCGTTTACGCCGGCGGTGCGAACGTCATCGCGGTCCTGATCCTGCTGGTCGAGTTCGGCATGTTCCGCCAGGCGCTGCTGCGCGATCAGGTCCGGCTGTACGCGGCGCAGTCCGCCCTGATCGCGGCTCTCGCCGTGCTCGTGGGAGCCGTCCGGCATCTGCCCGAGCTGTACGTGCTGGCTGCGGTGACCGTTGCCCTCAAGGTGGTGGCGATCCCGCTGGTGCTCCGGCGCCTGCTGCGCGAGACCGACCCTGCCGACGTCCCGGCCATCGGAGCCGACATCGCCGGGAGCGGCGGCCTCGGGCTCGCCAGCACCGTGCTCATAGCCATCGTCGTCGCTGCGTTCGGGTTCTTCGCCGCGGGCGCGCTGCCGATCAGCGGCAGCGCGGCACCGGTGACCGCGCTGTCGGTGTCGCTGTCGGTGGTGCTGGTCGCCTTTGTCGTCATGATCCAGCGGCGAGATGTCGCCTCCCAGGCGATCGGGCTGTTCTCGCTGGAGAACGGGATATCGCTGGCTGCCCTGGTAGTGGCCGCCAGCCTGCCGCTCATCCTGGAGGTGGCATTGCTGTTCGATCTGCTGCTGGCGGTCGTAGTGTTCGGCCTGCTGATCCGAACGCATCACGGCCGGGCCGAATCGCTGTCCACCGCCGACCTGACCAGCTTGCGCGGGTGAGGCGTGGACGTCGTCGTCGTCGTGCTCCTGACCGTGCCGGTGGCCGCCGCGATCGCCGCGTTCTGGCTGCCCTCCCGGGCCGCCGGAGCGATCACGGCCACGGCCGGGATCGCTAGTTTCGCCCTGGTGATTGCCCTGATCCCGGCAGTATCCCGGCGGGACCTGGCGTTGCTGGGCTTCGTCCGGATCGATGCGCTCAGCGTCGTATTCCTGCTCGCTACCGGCTTCGTATACGCGTGCGTCGCGGTGTACTCGATCGGGTACCTGCGCGCCGCCGGCGTGCATGACACTGGGGACCAGCGCTACGCGCGCCTGTTCTGGGCCGGGCTCAACTTGTTCGCGTGGTCGATGCTGGCCGCCCCGGTGATGGGCAGCCTGGCGCTGCTGTGGATTGCCATCGAGGTGACCACGATCGTCTCGGCGCTGCTGGTTGCCCTGGAGGGCACCGACGGCGCGGCCGAGGCGGCGTGGAAGTACGTCCTGCTCGCCTCCGCGGGGCTGGCTATCGCCCTGCTGGGGACGATCTTCGCCTATTACGCCGGGTCGCATGTCCTCGGGCAGTCCTACAACCTGGCGTTCGGCCCGCTGCTGCGGGTGGCCGGACGGCTGCCGCACACGGCGGTGCGGCTGGCGTTCGTGCTGGCAGTACTGGGCTTCGGGACGAAAGTGGGCCTGTTCCCGGTACACACGTGGCTGCCTGACGCGCACTCGGAGGCGCCGACGCCGGTCTCCGCGCTGCTGTCAGGATCGCTGCTGGCGGTCAGCTTCTATGCGATCCTGCGGTACTACCAGATCGCGGCCGCCGCGCTCGGCCCGCGCTTCCCGCGGGACGTGCTGCTCGTCTTCGGGGTGGCCTCGCTGCTGCTCGCCGCGCTGTACCTGCTTGACCAGCGGGACTACAAGCGGCTGCTCGCCTACTCCAGCGTGGAGCACATGGGCATCCTGGCGATCGGGGTGAGTTTCGGCGCGCCGATCGCGCTCGCCGGGGTACTGCTGCACGTCCTGGCGCACGCCGCCGCGAAGGGCAGCGCGTTCATGGGCGCCGGGGTGCTGGCCCGCAAGTTCGGCAGCAAAAGGATCTCCTCGGTCACCGGTGGCCTCGACCTGCTGCCGTGGAGCGGGCCGCTGTTCCTGGCCGCGATCCTGGCACTGTCGGCGATGCCTCCCTTCGGCATCTTCCGCAGCGAGTTCGAGATCGTGACCGGCGGCCTGGCTGGATCGCACAACGCAGCCGCGGCGATCCTGGTGGTGCTGGTCACGGTCGCCTTCTTCGGCCTGTCACTCGCGGCCAACCGGATGCTGCTCACCCCCCGCCGTGACCCGACGCCTGCCAGGGGCGAGCCGAGCATCTGGATGGTAGTGCCGGTGGTAGCCGGGCTGGTGGCGCTGCTCATGCTCGGATTGCATCCCCCCGGCGAGCTGACTGGGCTGCTGGACCGGGCCGTGGCCGCGTTGCGGGGGCCGGCGTGAATCCCTCGGCGGGCGCGGCGACCGGCGCCGGACCGGCTGATGGCACGCTGGCGGCCAGCGTGCCTGCCTTGTCGGACTTGCTCGTCCGCGAAGTTGCCGGGGGCCGGCGGTTTGCCGGGCTGATGGCAACCCAGCGGGGCGGTGGCCTGCTCTTGTCCGCGCACCTCGCCGGCCGAAGGGGGATTACGACCCATGAGGTGGTCCTGCCGCCCGGTGCCGCCTCGTACCCGGCGCTGACCCCGGTGCTGGGGGCTGCGTTCTGGTACGAGCGGGAGATCCATGACCTGTTCGGGATCATCCCCGACGGTCACCCCCGGCTGGAGCCGCTAATCCTGCCGTTGCTCGGCGAGCACGCACCGCGGCCGCGGCCGGGCGCGCCGGGACCGGTGGCCGCGGCGATCTGGCCGGATGAGCACTCGGTGCCCAGGCACGTGATGGGATCGGGCCTGTTCACGATCCCGCACGGACCGGTTCGCTCGGGGGTCATGGAGGCCATCGAGTACCTGGTGGAGACGCCAGGCGAGGACATTCCCCACCTGAACATGCGGGTGTTCTACAAGCACCGGGGCATCGAGAAGCGGTTTGAGCAGCTGGCCGCGGAAGACGGCGTGCTGCTCGCCGAGCGGACTGAGGGGGTGGCCTCCGTCGCCCACGCCCTCGCCTACTGTCACGCGATCGAGCAGATCGCGGACGCGCAGGTGCCATGGCGCGGCGCCCTGGTCCGGGTGCTCCATGCTGAGCTGGAGCGCCTTGCCGCCCACCTGGATGTCGTCGTGCGCCTCGCCGACTCCGCCGGCCTGGCGGTCGCGACCGCGCGGTTCGGCGTGCACAAGGAGCGGGTGATGCGGCTGGTCAGCCGGATGTGCGGGAGCCGCTTCGGCCGCGGGGTCGTGGTGCCCGGCGGGGTGAGCGGGCTCCCGCTCGCGGGCAGCAGCGAGTTCCTGGCTGAGATCAGCCGGATGGAAAAGGCGGTAGCCGCGGACGCGCGGGTCCTCATGGGGACCGCCTCCTTCCTGGACCGGCTCCGCCGCACCGGCCCGCTGCGCCCGGAACGGGCCCGCGAGCACGGCGCGCTCGGCCCGGTCGGCAAGGCGTCCGGTTTCAGCGACGACGCCCGCCGGGCCCGCCCTTACGACGCCTATCCCTCGCTCGGCCTCGGCGACCCGCATGAGCATTACGACGGAGACGCGCTGGCCCGGCTGCGGCTGCGCTGGGACGAGATCCGCCAGTCATTCCACCTGCTTCGGCAGGCCGCCGACGAGCTGACCGACGCCGGCGAAGGCCCGCTGCGCATGACCTGCGAGGTGAGCACAGGACGGGCGGTCGGCTGGGCGGAAGCACCGCAGGGCGAGGTCCTCTACGACGTGCGCGCCGAGAACGGGCGCATCACGCGCTGCCGGCCGCGCTCGGCGTCCTTCCATAACCTGGTCTTGTTCCACGAAGTCTTCGCCGGCGACATCCTGACCGACTTCCCGTTCATTGAGGCCAGTTTCGGCCTGTCCGTCGCGGGGGTGGCGTTGTGACCACGGCCCGGCCAGGCGGCTGCCTGAGGAAAGTGGAACGGTGAGCCCGTGGGTGCTGCGCGGCCTGCGCGACGGCGTGGTCACCACTCGCTGGCCGGCCAGGCCCGACGCCTACGCTGACAGCTGGCGCGGCCCGGCCGCCGTCCTTGACCCGCGCCCGGCCGGCGCCGCGGACCTGGCATCTGTCTGCCCCGCGGGCGCCATCGGCACGGGCGCCGATGGCGCGCTTTCGCTCGACCAGGGCCGCTGCGTCCTGTGCGGGCGGTGCGTAAGCCAGCGTCCCGACGTGTTCGGCTGGTCCCGCGGAACGGCGGCCGGGGCGCTGACCAGGACCGGGCTTGTCGTGCCGGGGATCCCCGAGACGGACGAGAACCTGGCCGCAGTCCAGGCCGCTCTGGCCGCGCGGACGGCAGCGCTGCGGCGCTCCGTGCACCTTCGGCACGTGGACGCGGGCTCCGACGGCAGCGAGGAGCATGAGATCGCGGCGCTCCTCAACCCCGTCTACGACATCCACCGGCTCGGGATCTTCTTCACCGCCAGCCCGCGCCACGCTGACGTGCTGCTGGTCACCGGAGCCGGAGCGCATGGCATGGCGGAGCCGCTGCGGCGTACCCATGCGGGCATGCCCGACCCGAAGATCGTGATCGCGGTCGGCACCGACGCCGTCAGCGGCGGGCTGCTCGGCGGCAGCGCCGATGGCACCGGGCCTGAGCAGACCAGTCACGGCCGCGCAGCCGCTCCCGACGGCGGGCCGGTCAGCGCCGGTCTTCCTGGCGCCGGCTTTCCGGGTGGCTCCTACGCCACCTCGGGCGGGGTTGGGTCAGTGGTGCCGGTGGACGTCTGGGTGCCGGGCTCGCCGCCGCCTCCGTTCAGCATCTTGCATGGCCTGCTGGCCGGGCTTGGCCGGCTGCCGCGCGGACTGGAACCTGCGGAGGCGCGGCGATGAGCGCGCTGAGTGTCGTCTTCGCGGCCGGGCTCGCGGCGCTGGTCGTGGCCGGAGTCGTGGACCTCGTCGCGGGCGCGCGGCGGGACCGGCTGCGAAGCGGCCCCTACCTGATCGGCGCCGCTGGGGCGGCGTGCCTGGCGGTGGCCGGGGCGGGCGCGGTGGCCGGCCACCCAGCGCGGCTGCCGGTCGGCGGCTGGCTCGGGCCTGGCACGGCGGACCTGACCGCCGACAGACTGTCCGGGCTCTTCCTGGTGATCGCGTTCGGCGCGGCGGTCGCGGTGTCGCTGGCATTCGCGGCCTGGGCGGCCCGCCCCGGCGCGATCGGCCGGCGCGGCCTCGGCGCCAGCTACGCGCTCACCCTCGGTGCCGTCGCGGTCTTCATGACAGCGGCCGATGCCTTCACCGCCCTGCTGGCCTGGGAACTGCTCACAATCGCGTTCTACCTGCTTGCCGGGTTCGAGCGGGGACGACCCGGACGGCCCGGCGGGGCTATGATCACGCTGGCCTTCGGCAGGATCAGCGGGGCCGCGCTGCTGCTCGGACTGCTGCTGCTCGCGGTCCGCTCCGGCTCGCTGGACCTCGCCTCGTTCGTCCGCGTGCCAGGCAGCATTGGCCGGGACACCGCGCAGGCGCTGCTGATCGCCGGCTTCGCGGTCAAGGTCGGGCTGGTCCCGTTCCAGGTGTGGCTGCCGCGCGGGTACGCTGCCGCGCCGGGGCCGGCGCGGGCGATCATGGGCGGGGTCGCGGTCAACGTCGGTTTCTACGGGCTGTGGCGCACGCTCGCGCTGCTCGGGGCGCCGCCCGCGTGGCTGATCGGCCTGCTGCTGGTACTGGCCGGCCTGACCGCGCTGCTCGGGATCGCGCACGCGGCCGTCCAGCCAGGCCTGCAGCGGGTCATTGCCTACTCCAGCATCGAGAACAGCGGGCTCATCCTGGCCGGGTACGGCGTGGCCCTGACCGGCGCGGCCATCCGGGACGAGCGGCTAGTGGCAGTCGGGCTGCTCGCCGCCACGCTGCAGATCGTCGCGCACACCGCAGCCAAGTCGCTGCTGTTCACCGCGAGCGCAGTCATCGCGCCGCGGGGAGACGGCGGACCGCACGACGCGGGTGACGACAACCTGGACGCGCTGCGGGGCTCGGCACGGCGGCTGCCGTGGAGCGGGACCGGCCTCGCCATCGGCTCGCTCACCCTCGCCGGGCTGCCGCTGACCATCGGGTTCGCCTCCGAATGGTTCCTGCTGGAAGCGCTGATGCAGCAGTTCCGGGTGCCCGGGCTCGGCTACCGGCTGCTGCTCGCGGTGGCCGGGGCCGCGGTCGCGCTGACGGTAGGTTTCGCCGGCGTCACGTTCGTCCGGCTGACTGGGCTGGTCGTTCTCGGGCCGCCTGCCCAGGCCGAGACCGGATCCGAGGACTCCGGCTTCAGCCGCTCGCGGGACTACGGCTGGCTGGGGCGAGCCGGGATCGTGATCCTGTCGGCGGGCTGTCTCGCAACCGCAGCGCTGCTGCCGCTGGTGATCCGCGTGCTGGCGGCCGGCCTGTCGCCGGTAGTGCCCGCGGCGGTGACATCGGGGGCGCTGAAGTCCCCGTGGGTGGTGCAGCCAGTGTTCAGCGGCTTCTCGATCCTGTCTCCTTCGTGGCTGTGGATCGTCATGCCGCTGCTGGCGCTGGCCGTGCTGGCCTTCACCCGGCTGGTGGCGGGAACCCGGCTGACCCGGGTGCGGCGGGTGCCCGCGTGGCGGTCGGCCACGGCCGGGGTCGAGGGCGCGGATTGCTACACGGCGACCGGCTTCGCCAACCCGACCCGCCGGGTACTGGCGGCGGTCCTGCACACCCGGTCGGAGGTGCGCCCTCTTTCCGCTGCTCCCGGCGCCAGCGCAGCGGAGACCGGGGATACCGAGCCCGAGCCCGAGAGAGCGGGCACGCCGCGCCCAGGCGCGCGCCTCGGCTACACCTCGGACGTGATCGAGGTGGTCGAGGCCTACGTCTACCGGCCCGCGCTGCGCCCGGTCATGGCCGTGGTGCGCGCTGCCAAACGGCTGCAGTCGGGGCGGCTCGACGCCTACCTCGCCTACATGCTGATCGCGCTCGTGGCCCTGCTGGCCCTGGTGACCGCACTGGCCTGACCGGCCAGACGGAGGACGTGGTACGCGGCTGTGAGGGGTTCGGCGCCTCTAGCCGCATCCACACTTCCCGGATCCTGAGCCTCAGTGCGGACCTTCCCGCAGTTATCATCATCGTCGACCGGCCAGAGCGGATCCGGGCATTCCTGCCCCAGGTCCAGGAACTAGTCATCGCGGGACTGATCATTCTGGACGAGGTAGAAGTCGTCCGCTACGTCGGCGGCGCCGGGCCCGGCGCCCATCCTGGCGGCACTGAGGACGACGCGCCCGACCATCGCCGGGAAACCCGCTGACCGGTCTGCTCGTAATCGCCCGCGAGGCGGCGGGCGCGCTCAGCGATGACGCCGGCCGACTGCTCACCGGCCGTCGTGTCCGGACAGGCCAGACCTTGCCTGCGGGTGTGGCGTGAATCACAATGGTCGGCAAGGAGAGCCCCGCTGCCGCGCCGGAAGAATAGCTCCCAGAGTTCCGCAAGCCCAGGGTTCTGCCCGGACAGCCGGGATAAAGGAGGGCATGATGTCTCCCGCCGCTGACAGCGAATCCGGTCGGCAGCCTGCACCCGGGGCGCCGTTCCGCCGGGTGCTGGTGGCATGGGACGGCTCGGCCGACTCCGTGGCGGCACTGAGAACGGCGGCGGCCATCGTCGGCGAAGGGCCGGGGCACGTGGTGGCACTGTCTGCCCTGCCCAGCCCGCCTCATCGGGAGGCTGAGAAAGATCAGCCGGGCGAACTGCCTGCGGGGATCCGCCGGGTAGAAGAGACCTTCGAACTCACCCGCGCAGCCATCGCCGAGACCTCTCCCGTCCGGCTCAGCCTGCACACTGCCCAGAGCAGGCACGTGGCCCCGTCAATCTGCGACTACGCCACTGAGCACGGCTTCGACCTGCTCGTGATGGGCCGTCACGGCGACGGCGGGCTGCTCCGCCCCAAACTCGGCCACATAGCCGATGCGGCAGCCCGGGCATGCAAAATCCCCGTGCTCCTGGTAAGCGCGGACCATAGCGTCGCCTAGGACCGGATTGTCTGGGCACCGGCCGGGCCGTCACCCACCGCCGCGCCCGGCTGCAAACTGGCGAGGCACCACGAAGCAGGCCAGCCGGGCATGCCCGACGGTAAGCTCCGGCCAGCTGCCGGTGAACGCCAGTACCGCGATCGACGCGGTCGGGAACTTAAACCGGACCCGCTCCAGCGTGCCCTCATCGCCAGCCTGAGCGCTGGCCAGCGTCAGGGCCAGTTCCCGCATGGCAGGATCGTGCCCCACAAACAGCAGGGTCTGCGCCTTGAGCGGTGCTTCGCGGGCCAGGTCCAGGAGCTGCCCGGCGGTCGCCCCGTACACCCGCTCGTCAAACCTGACCCGGGGAGAGGCGCCAAGTTCCGCCACGGCAAGCTGCCAGGTCTGGCGGGCGCGCTGGGCGGTGGAGCAAACGACATGGTCGGGCACGCAGCCGCTCTCGCGCAGCCAGCGGCCCGCGGCGGGGGCATCACGGCGGCCTCGGGCGGCCAGGGGGCGCTCATGGTCGGCAACGTCCGGCCATGCCGACTTGGCGTGCCGCAGCAGCAACAGCCGCCGCGCGGAGCTACTGGCCATGTTGCCAGCATCGCAGATCCGCGGCAGCCGCCACGGTAGGAGCGGCGGCGGGGGCCGGCGTGCCTGAGCGAGGCGGCGGGCCGGCGGTGCGGAAATTCACCTAGCAGGGCCTTTCCTGCGGACCTTGGTCCCCGCTTGCGGTCTCCAGGGGGTGCGACGCTGCGCTCAGGCTCGCCGCATGCCTCGGGAGGAGACAACATGACCGCGCGGTCCATACCTCGTACCGGCGTGCACCGGATCACCGATGTGACCGCGCTGGAGATACTCGACTCGCGTGGCCGCCCCACGCTGCAGGTGACGGTCACGCTCGCGGACGGGACGACCAGCACGGCGGGGGTGCCGTCCGGGGCGTCGACGGGCAGCGGGGAAGCAGCGGAGCGCCGGGACGGGGACAAGTCGCGTTACCAGGGCCTGGGTGTCCTCGGCGCGGTGGAGGCGGTCCGCGGTGAGATCGCCGGGCGGCTGCGCGGCCAGCAATGGCGCGAATCTGGCGGAGATCGACGCCGCGCTGATCGAGCTGGACGGCACGCCGGACAAGGCGCGCCTGGGCGCGAATGCGCTGGTGGGCGTTTCCATGGCCAGTGCGCGCGCGCTGGCCAGCGCAGACGGGCGCGAGCTGTGGGAATGGCTGACTCCGCCGGGCACGCTGCCGCGGCTGCCGGTCCCGCACTTCAACGTGCTCAACGGCGGCGTGCACGCGCCGAATCCGCTGGACTTCCAGGAGTTCATGATCGCGCCGCTGGGAGCGGGTTCCCTCCCCGAGGCTGTCCGGGCGGGAGCTGAGGTCTACGCCGCCCTGCGCGCTCGGCTGGCCAGGCAGGGTCATGCGACCGGGCTGGGTGACGAGGGCGGCTTCGCCCCGCAGCTTGCCGAGCCCGAGGAAGTGCTGGCACTGCTGGTCACCGCGATCGGCGAGGCCGGGTATGCGGCCGGGCGCGACGGTGGCCATCGCCCTGGACCCTGCTGCCAGCGAGTTCCGCGGCGAAGACGGCCTGTACCGGGTGGCCGGGCAGAAGCTCACCAGCACCGAGATGGTTGAGCGGTACGCCGAGATCACCGGCCGTTTCCCGGTCTGGCTCATCGAAGACGGCCTCGCCGAGGACGACTGGAACGGCTGGGCGGTCCTGACGGCCCGGCTCGGTGAGCGGATCCAGCTCGTCGGCGACGACCTCTTCGTCACCAACCCGAAGATCATCGCCGACGCGATCCGGCGCGGCATCGCCAACTCGGCTCTGATCAAGGTGAACCAGATCGGCACCCTCACCGAGACACTGGAAGCGATAGCGACCTGCCGCCGCGGCGGTTACTCCCAGCTCGTGTCGCACCGCTCCGGCGAGACCACCGATACCTTCATCGCCGACCTTGCCGTCAGCTCCGGCTCCGGCGAGCTCAAGACCGGGGCCCCGGCCCGCGGCGAGCGGGTAGCCAAGTACAACCGGCTGATCGAGATCGCCGCTGCCCATCCCGGCCTCCCCTACGGGAGCCCGCCATCCTGAGACCGCACCTCTTGTCCTGATCATGCCCGGACCGGGCAACGGCGCGGGTTCGCGCGGTGAGTTCCTCGAGCGAGTCGAGCACTGCGCCGTCGGGGCGGCACGGCCAGCTCGACCTTGGCCCGCGGGTTCCACCGCGAGACCGGTCGCGACGCCGATGCCGACGCCGGCCATCCGGTGTGTGACGCAGTGCAGCGGCTGATGGCCGCCGAGCAGCAAGGCGAACATTGCGGTGAAGGACACCTGCGAGCGGCGCGAAGTAGGGGCCGGCCTGACCAGCCGCCTACCTGGCCAGCACCCACACCGCCACGGCGGCAATGGCGCCTTTCACCGCCAGCCGGAGGTGGTCCTGCCAGCACCGGACCGGTCCCGACGAGGCAGGCCGCAACGGCACGGCCAGCCGCGAGGACGATGCTCGCTTTGGACCCTTCCGCGTGCGCCCGGTGGCGCCGCTTCGTAGTATCCCGCGGAGCTGACCGGAACCGCGCAAGCTACCTCGCGCGCGGCGTAGCCGTGGAGAGTGCCGGTCGACGGTCGCTCAGACGGCTGCTGGTGTTTTCTGGCCGGTGCTGAAGGGTGCCGGTCGTGCCGGTGCTGGCCGGCAGGGCCGCGGGCACTGAACGGACGGGCACTGAACGGACGGGCACTGTGCGGACCGGCACCGCTGGCGCGGGCCGTGGCGTCGGGGCGTCTGTGTCCTGCGCTTCGCCAGCTGACGGCTGCGGCCTGCCAGTGGGCAGTGCTGCGCGATCGAAGAAACGAAGCAGCTCCACCGGGACGGGCATGACAAGCGTGCTGTTCTTCTCTGCGGCGACCTCGACGACTGTCTGCAGCAGCCGAAGCTGCAAGGCAGCCGGGTCGGCCGCCATGACGGCGGCGGCCTGGGCGAGTTTCTTGGAGGCCTGGTACTCGCCGTCGGCTGCGATGACCCGGGCACGGCGCTCGCGCTCGGCCTCGGCCTGCCGGGACATCGAGCGTTTCATCGACTCGGGCAGCGAGACGTCTTTGACCTCGACTCGCTCCACCCGGACGCCCCATGGCTGCTCGGTGGGGGCGTCGATCACGTCCTTCAGCTCGGCGTTGACCTTATCGCGCTCGGATAGTAGCTCGTCCATGTAGCTTCGCCCGGTCACCGCGCGAAGCGAGGTCTGAGCGACCTGGCCGACGGCGAACTGGTAGTTCTGCACATTGATGATCGCCTTGAGCGGGTCGATGACCCGGTAATAGACGACCGCATCTACCCGCAGCGTGACGTTGTCGCGGGTGATGGTCTCCTGAGCGGGCACAGTCGCCACGGTGATCTGCATATTGACCTTGCGGAGCCGGTCTGTGAAGGGGTTGACCCAGGTCAGCCCCGCCTTACGCGTGCCGGGAAGCGCCCGGCCAAAGCGGAAGACAATGCCTTCCTCGAACTGTTTGATGATCTTGAAACCAAACATTTCCTGGCCGTCCCATCCCCGGCGGACGGTGCGCCAGGATAACCGGAACCGCGGACGGCGCGGCATGACTGCCGACGTTCGAAATGCCCTCGGCCTATTTCAACACTACACCAGCGAAACTAGAGGAAACGCAGCTGCGTGGCTCCGTAAGTGGCCGCGCGTGCAGGTCTCTCCGGCGAGCTGCCCGCTACGCAAAAGCGTCCGTAAGGATTCTGAAAATAGACGCGGAACCAAGCCTGCTCTAAACATGACTATTCCCGCCTGCAAATACTTGCAGGCGGGTACCTGCCGGCCGTCACCCGTTCTCCGGGCGAGCGCTGCGTGCGATTGAACGTGACCTGGAGCCGGCGCTCGGGAGGGGGGCTGCGGTGCGGGAGCAGACCTACCGAGTGGTCGTCACGCGCGAAGACGAGCAGTGGCTGGCAGATGTGCCAGAGCTGCTGGGTGCCCACACTCATGCTCGCAGCCTGCCGACCCTGGACCAGGCGGTGCGCGAAGTCATCGTGCTGGCCGCTGACCTGCCCGATGAGGCCATCCCCGATCTCGTGCTGGGATACGAGTACCACACCGGCGATCCGGAACTGGATACCACCGCGCTTGAGGTTCGGCGCTGCGCAGGCAGGCCGACGAGTTCGCCGCCACCGCATCTGCCCGTACCAGTCAGGCCGCCGCCCAGCTTGTCAGCCGTGGCCTGTCCGTTCGCGACGTTGGCTCGCTGCTGGGAATCAGTCCCCAGCGCGTCTCGCAGCTGACCGCGAAGGCTGGCTAAGCGCCGGCGACGCGCTCGTTCCACGCGTTCGCCGCGATCTCCGTCAGGCCATGGTCGACCGGCGCCGCGCTGCATTGCGCGGCGGGCGGCTGAGGGCCACCCGGCCAGAGGCACCGTTGCGGCTGATGTAATCTTGGTCTCGTCGCAAAAATTAAGACCCTGCAAAAATACAGTGAGCGCAAAAATGACACTCGCAGATCCGGCTCCCCCGGAGCGGTCGCGCATCTCGCTGCGGGAGCGCAAGAAGCTTGCGACCCGCCGGGCTCTCCGCCGGGTTGCTCTTGACCTCGTCGCGGAGCGCGGCTTCGTCCACGTCACCGTTGAGGACATCGCCGAGGCGGCCGACGTTTCGCCGCGCACGTTCTTCAACTACTTCCCCTCGAAGGAGGCGGCGCTCTTCGGCGCTGATCCGGACCGGGCCAAGGCGCTGCGCGAGCGCCTCGTTCGTCAGGCGCCGGGAGAGAGTGCCCTCGAAGCGCTGCGCGTGGTTCTGGTCGACGAATCGCGGGCGGTCGCCGAGGAACTCGGCGATCTCGGTGGCGATCCGGCGGACTGGCTCCGGCGGATGAAGGCGGCGCACGTCGACCCTCATCTGAGAGCGGCGAGCGCAGCGCACATGGCCCTGGTCGAGTGCGTCATAGCTGATGCGCTCGCCGAGCGGCTCGGGACTGACCCCGAGCGTGATCCTTATCCCGTGCTGCTTGCTGCCGCGGCTACCGGCGTGATGCGGGCCACCGTGAGCTTCTGGGCCAGCTCCGGCGGGACGGTGCCGCTCGACCATCTCACCGATGTCGCGTGGCAGGCGCTTGCCGACGGGCTGCCCGAGCGCTGTGCCTTGCGTAGCATCACCGAAACCGCCGAGAAGGCGAGCGCCGCTGCCTCTCGTTCGGCGGCCCGCCGAAAGGACAACCCCTGATGTCCCCAGCCACGCCCTCCGCTGCGGGCACCTCATCCCCGCGGCACGCAGGAGCCGGTAACCACGCCGCGTCGGACGGCGCCGGGCGCGTTAGCGGCATCCCTGCGGGCAACGGAGCATTGCCAGGTCTCAGCCACCGCCAGATCCTCCTGATCATCGGCGCCCTCATGCTGGGGATGCTGCTGGCGGCGCTCGACCAGACCATCGTCTCGACCGCGCTGCCGACCATCGTCGGCGACCTCAAGGGCGGCTCGCACATCGCCTGGGTCATCACCGCCTACCTGCTGGCCACGACCGTGTCGACGCCGCTGTGGGGCAAGCTCGGCGACCAGTACGGCCGGAAGATCTTCTTCCAGGCCGCGATCGTGATCTTCCTCGTCGGCTCGGTGCTTTCCGGAATCAGCCATTCGATGATGGAGCTCATCGCGTTCCGGGCCGTGCAGGGACTCGGCAGCGGCGGCCTGATGGTCGGTGCGCAGGCAATCGTGGGCGACATCGTCTCGCCCCGCGAGCGCGGTCGCTACGTGGGGCTCTTCGGCGCGGTCTTCGGCCTGGCGAGCGTCGTCGGGCCGCTGCTCGGCGGGGTTTTCGTCGACAACCTGACCTGGCGCTGGATCTTCTACATCAACGTGCCGATCGGCATCGTGGCGCTCCTGGTGGTCGCCAGCCAGGTGCCGGGCCGGCTCGGCCGGGTGCACCACGTCATCGACTACCTCGGCACGGCCATGCTGGCCCTCGCCGCGACTTCCTTCATCCTGCTCACCAGCCTTGGCGGCACGACGTACGCCTGGAGCTCGGCGCCCATCTACATCCTCGGGGCAGCCGGCGTGGTGCTGGTCGGCGCGTTCGTCCTGGTCGAGCGCCGGGCCGCGGAGCCGGTGCTGCCGCTGCACCTGTTCAAGACCCGGACCTTCTCGATGACGAGCCTCGTCGGCTTCATCGTCGGATTCGCGATGTTCGGCGCCATCACCTACCTGCCGGCTTTCTTCCAGGTCGTGCGGGGCATCTCACCCACGATCTCGGGTGTCGAGCTACTTCCGCTGATGGCCGGACTGCTCGTCGTCTCGATCGGCTCCGGCCAGATCATCTCGCGGACCGGCAAGTACCGCTTCTTCCCGATAGCCGGAACCGCGGTCATGACCCTCGGCCTGTACCTGCTGTCGCTGATGGGCGTCGGCACGCCGTTTGCCCTCGAGGCTCTGTCCATGCTCGTGCTCGGAATGGGCATTGGCGGAGTGATGCAGGTGCTGGTCATCATTGTGCAAAACGGCGTCCCGCACAGTGAGCTCGGCGTGGCGACCTCCGGCGCGACGTTCTTCCGCTCGATCGGCGGGTCCTTCGGCACGGCGATCTTCGGCGCGATCTTCTCGAACGTGCTCGTCGGTAACCTCATTCGCCACCTGCACGGCACGAGCCTTCCGCCGGGCTTCAGCAGCGCGGACGCTACGCCTGCGCTGCTTTCCCACCTGCCCGCCGCTGTGCACGCGGCCTTCGTGGCAGGCTACGCCGAGTCGATTCAGACGGTGTTCATCGTCGCCGTGCCGATCGCCGCGCTCGCGTTCCTCGCCACGTGGCTGATTCCCCAGGTGGAACTCAGGCAGTGGCCAGGCGCGGACACAGCGGTCCCCGCTGCGGATACGGCGGTCCCTGACGCGACTGTGGCGCCCGAAGCGCTGGAACCGCAGGACGCAGCCACCAGCACCGAGTCGTGATCCCGCCTGATTCCGGCGGCGGAAGCGAGGGTCTCAGCGCGGGTGACGCGGCCCCCGACGGGTAGCACGAGCAAACGACCACATTTGCGCGGCCTCCTCTGCGCGGACGGCTGCGGCAGCGGGGAGCTGGCGTGACTGCGCTTGCGCCCGGAAAGTAGCTGTGGCCTCGCGCACCAGTTCCGGGTCTGCTGCTCGCGAGGCCAGTTCGAGGGCGCGCTGCTCCACCTCGGCATCGTCAAGTGCTTCCCACGCCAGCCCCAGTTCGACAAGGCGCTGGCCGGTGATTTCCTCGCTGAGCAGCGTCATGGCCACTGTCGTCTGCGGGCCGGCGACGCGGTCGAGCAGGGAGAAATGTCCGCCGCCGGGGTGCACGCCGATACGCAGAAACCCGGACAGCAGGCGGGCGTCACGAGCAACGATCCGGACGTCGGCCGCCAGTGCCAGATTGACGCCCGCTCCGACTGCGGCGCCCCGGATGGCGGCGATCGTGGGGATTGGCATGGCGGCAAGCTGCACGAACGAGTCGTAGATCGCCGACAGCGAGGCAGCGACTTCCGGGTCGTAGGGGCGCTCACGCGCTGCCTCCCGCAGGCTCCGGGCGCCACCCGAGCAGAAGTGACCGCCGCCGCCGCGGATCACGAGTGCACCAACGTCGTCGCGGTGCGCTACGTCCTCGAGGCTCGCCACCAGGGCCCGTGCAGACTCGCCAGTAAGCGCGTTTCGGGTAGCCGGGTCATCAATGGTGACGACGGCAACCGTGTCCGTAATGTCCAGCGAAATCGTCACTGCTTCTCCAGCCTCATGAGGTTGATCTCAACAGATACGTCCGCGATTTCCGTTGCGGACGGTCCCTTGCCGGGCTTGAACCACCGGTGCGTCCAGTTCACCGCGCCCAGGATCGCATAGCTGGCCAGCCGCGGGTCCAGCGTGGATCTGAATTCGCCCGACTGAATGCCCGACTTGATGATGACCTCCGGGGCGGAGCTGCAGCGGCGGCCGAGGTCACGAAGCCTGCGCGTTGCCTGCGTGCCGTCCTGGCCGAGCTTCGCCATATCCTCCCGGATATACACGAACAGTACGGGTAGTGCTCTTCATACGACCGCAGCGGAGCCGTCACCAGATCGGACACCTTCGCCGCCGCCGGGGCTTTGCCCGCGGCGATCTGCTCACCGACAGTGACGTTTGCTCTCCACGACGTCGGCGATCACCGCCTGGAACAGTTCCCGCTTGCTGGTGAAGTAGTACTTGCTGGTGAAGTAGTAATAGACGGTCGCGCGATCAGTGCCGGACTCGGCCGCCACATCGTTCATGCACGCGCCGTCGAAGCCCTTGGCCTGGAAAACCCGGGCAGCGGCCTCGAGCAGGATGCGGCGCTCTTGCGAATACTCCGCGGCCGGGTCAGCCTGTGCCTGCTTGCGCCGCTCATAGATGCGGCTCAACCCGCCGCTCCTTCGCCCATCCGTTCATCTAGGACTCGTGCAGCACCTTGCGCTGGACCTTGCCGACCGGGCCGCGGGCAAGGCTTCCGGGCTGGGAAACGACTGCCGACGGCTTCTTGTACCACCCGAGGCTGGCGCGGCATGCATCGATGACGGTGGCCTGGCCGAGTTGCGCACCCTGATGGACGACGACGACCGCGAGCGGGGACCCCCCACTTGCCGTCGGGCACGCCGAACACGGCGACCTCGCGAACCCCGGCAAGCCGCCCGATGACCTGCTCGAGTTCAGCCGGCCAGACGTTGAAGCCGCCCGCCGCGGCGGGCGCGGCACTGGTGGCCTCGTCGGCCGCCTACTGGCTGGCCGTGGTGCCGGTCCGGCCGTCCTGCGTCGCGGCGTTCCTGCCCGGCCTGATCCTCGGCAGGGCAGGGGCCGGGCTGGCGCAGGCGCCGCTGTTCGCGGCGGCGAGCAGCCTGCAGGCCGACCGTGCGACCAGCGGCAGCGCGGTTCTGAACGTGTCCCGGCAGCTCGGCAGCGCCGTCGGCGTCGCCCTCTGGTCGCCCTGCTGGTCGCGCTGCTGGCGAGCCCGCAGCCGCAGTCGCTGGCGCTATTCCACCGCGGCTGGATCCTGGAGGCGTCCGCGGCTGCCGCGGCCGCCCTGGTGCTGGTGCTGCTGCGCTCCCGCCGTCCGGCGAGAGGTTCCCGCCAGGCAGCGACCATACGGACCGCTGGCCAGCTAGGTGCGGCACAGGGAACGAGCGCGGCTTCGCGCATTGGTAACTGATATGTTACGGTAGCCTGGATGTTACCGATGCTCGAGGAGCGGCCGTGGGATGCGGGACCGGGAAGCGACGTTGACGATTGCCGCGGGTCCGCTTCCGGGCCTGATCTGGCGGTCGATGCCCGGCCACCGGCCGTCCGTCGAGCGGCTTGCCCAGGGGCTCAAGCCGCTCGCCGAGTCGGGCGGCTGAGCCGATGGCGCAGGCGAGTGCCTCCGGTGACCCGTTCGAGGCGCTGGGTGATGCAAACCGGCGCGAAATCCTGCGCCTGCTCAGCGGCGGTGACAAACCGGTCCAGGAGATCGCCGCCGCGATGCCCATCAGCCGGCCGGCGGTCTCGCGGCACCTGCGCGTACTGAAGGATGCCGGGATGGTCGCGGAGCAGGCCCAGGGAACCCGCCGGATCTATCACCTCCAGGAGCGGGGGATGCATGCCGTCCAGGCCTATCTGGAGGGCATCTGGGGCGATGCTGCCGCGCGGTTCCGGCTGCTGGCCGAGAACACCGAAGGGACGTCCGGGCAGTGAGTGCCCCGCTGCGGATCTCTTTCGACGTCGCATGCTCCGTCGAGCACGCGTTCACCGTGTGGACCTCGAGGATCGGCACGTGGTGGCCGCCCGACCATACCGTTACCGGGCAGGCCGGCCTCGTCGTCCTGCAGAGCGGCGTCGGAGGGCGGATATACGAACGGACATCCGATGGCATCGAGCACGACTGGGGCGAGGTGACTGTCTGGAAACCTCCCGCGCAACTGGCCTACCTCTGGCATCTACGGCGGGACCGCGCAGACGCCACCGAGGTGGAGATCAACTTCCTTGCCCAGGGCGGCGCAGCTACCCGGATCGAGATCGTGCACCGCGGCTGGGAGCGGCTCGGAAGCGCTGGCGAACAGTGGCGCGATCGGAATCGCACAGGCTGGCAGACGCTGCTGCCGCACTATCTGGCCGCGATCGCGAAAGGAGACGGCTGATGACCGCTGGCACCAAGGAGGACCCGTGGGTGCTCAAGACCCCGCCGGGTACCTCGCAGTACACGATCTACAAGGACGAGCAGTCCGATCCGCCGGCCCTGGTCTGCCAGGTGGGTTCCACCACGCTGAAGTATCACCTCCAGGCCATCGGCGACCTGCATGCCTGGCTCGCCGGGCAACGCGACTGGGTCTTGCTCGGCGCAGCCGACGAGAAGAAACCCGCCGTGCCGGGCACCGTCGAGGCGTGGGGACGCTCACCCGACAATCCCGTCGGCGGCTGGTACGGCCTGCGCAACGGCTACCGCGGCCGGTTCGGGATGTACCTCCCGCCGTTGCTGGAAGCGCTCGGCCTCGCCGAAGTCACTCACGACCCCCGCAACAACCGGATGCGAGCGACCACGGGCACCTGAGTGCCCGGCACTCGGGTGAAATGGACGTCCCCAGGCCCAGTCAAGGGCGCAGCGAACAACCGAGACAGATGAGATGACCGATGAGAGTCGCCAAGGTAATCCGGTACAAGACTAAGCCGGAAAGTGCTGACGAGAACGACCGCCTGATCCGTGCCGTCTTCGCCGAGTTGGCGACGCGAAGCCCTGACGGTCTGCGCTACGCGGCCTTCCGCCTCGACGACGGGGTCACCTTTCTGCACGTTGCCGTGATCGAGGGTGCCGAGAACCCGTTGTCGGCATCGGCCGCGTTCGGCGAGTTTCAGTCCGGCATCAAAGACCGGTGCGCCGAGGGACCAGCTCCGTCCGACGCAACAGTCATAGGCTCCTACCGGCTGCTGCCGGAATGATCAACTTCTTCAACCTCCCCGTCAGCCGGCGAGGAGCTCGGCCAGTACCGGAGCATGGGCGGGCGCCGCACCGGCGTCAGTTCAGGACGCGCAACGGTGACCCGTCGAGCCATGCCGCGATGTCCGCGACGATGTCGCGGTAGAAGACTCTGTATCCTTCTGCGGTCACGTAGCCGATGTGCGGCGTGATCACGGTGGTGGGCAGCGATCGCAGCGGGTGGCCGGCCGGCAGCGGCTCGGTCGCGAAAACGTCCAGCCCGGCGCCCGCGATCACGCGGTCGCGCAGCGCCGCGACGAGCGCCGCCTCGTCGACGATAGGGCCGCGGGAGGTGTTGACCAGGTACCCCCGCGGTCCGAGCAGGGCCAGCTCAGCCGCCCCGACGAGACCAGCTGTCCGCTCGGAGAGGCTGGCGCGGATGGACACAATGTCGGCCCTGGCGAAAGGGTCTGCCTTGGTAACCAGCCGTGCGCCGCACGCCCGGGCGCGCTCGCCGGTGAGGTGCTGGCTCCAGGCGATGACGTCCATGTCGAACGCGCGCGCGTACTGCGCCATTCGCTGCCCGATGCGGCCCAGGCCCAGCAGGCCGAGGGTGGCGCCGGCAAGCTCGCGACCGACGGCAGCCTGCCATCCGCCAGCCCGGACAAGAGCATCCTCCTGCGGAATGTTGCGGGTGACCGCCATGATCAGGCCCCAGGAAAGCTCGGGAGCCGCCCAGCGCGACCCGCCGGTGCCCCAGACCGTCACGCCCCGGCCGCGGGCCGCCGCCAGGTCTATGGACGCGTTGGCCATCCCGGTTGTGACCAGCAGCTTCAGTGCCGGCAGCAAGTGCAGCAGCGCGGCCGGGAAACGGGTGCGCTCGCGCATGGCGATGATCACGTCGAAGGGGGCCAGTCGGCCTGCGAGATCATCGCCGTCCGCGATGTGCTCAGTGAGACGGTGACGTCGGCCCGGCTCGTGACGGCGGACCAGTCCGCGCTGCTCAGCGCGGCCTCCTGGTAGTCGTCGAGCACCGCGACCCGCGGAAGCGGCACGGACGACCTCCTTTCGCATCCCAGCCGGTGATACCTGCCTGACCTGAGGACCCGACCTGTGGCCCGCCGCGACGATCGCGGAGCCGGGCATTGTGCTGACCAGCCTGCTCCCCGATCAGATCACGAAGGCGCGCTCAGGTTCGTCACCCCTGGCCGGATCGCTGGTCACGAGACTGCGGCGCTGGATCTTACCGACCGGATCCTTGGGCAGCTCCGGCAGGAACTCCATCCGCGGCAACTTGTACGCCGCCATCTCGGCCCTGGCGTAGGCCTGCAGCGTCTCTGCAACCGTCAACAGGGCGTGCCGAGTAGTCAGTCCCCGCCGCCTGAACCAGGCAGTCGATGATTTGTTCCTCGTCGGGGTGCTGCGCGCGGACCGGGCTTCTCGGGCGCCTGTTCGTGCTGGCCGAGGACGCGCGGGCGCAGGTAGCCGAGAGCGTGGGCAAGCAGCCGGGAGACGTGCATCTGGGAGAGGCCGAGCTGCTGGCCGATCTGTGCCTGCGTCATCTCGCCGTGAAAGCGCATCACCAGGATCTTCTGCTCACGCGGGGGCAATTCACCCCAGTGCGCGGCGACGGCCTGCATGCCGAGCATGTGCTCCAGCTGCGGATCCTCCTCGCCGATGAGATCCGCGAGGGTCGAGATATCTGGCTGGCCCGCCAGCGGCGTATCCAGCGAGGATAGCTGGAGGGCTCTTTCGGCCCGCTGGGCCTCCCGCAGATCCTCGCCGCTGACTCCCAGGTGCGCGGCAAGGTCGGGCTCGGTCGGCGTGCGGCCCAGTTCCTGGGTCAGCTGCCTGGTCGCGTCGCGGACCTCCAGGACCAGCTGCTTCACCGACCGCGGGACCTGGACCTGCCAGCGCTTGTCCCGGAAGTGCCGTTTGAGCTCGCCGCTGATGCTCGGCGCCGCGTAGGCGGCCAGGCTCCCGCCGACAGCCGGATCGAAATTGCTGATTGCCCGGAGCAAGCCGACATACCCAACCTGCATCAGGTCCTCGGCCGGCTCAGGGGAGAGCCAGTACCGCCGCACGCAGGCCCGGACCAGGCCGCGATGACGGCTCACCAGCAGCTCGCACGCCGCATCGCGGCGCTTGCTGGCCCGCGGCAGGGACCGCACGATCTCCAGTAGCTCCCGGTCATCCAGCCCGGCCAGTCCCGACGGAATGCGCTCGGACAGTGCTGGCCGAATCCGGTTGGACTCAAGGGCAGACGCTTTCTCAGCGGAAATCGCTGTCATGCCAGCCTCGGCTCATGGAAGGCCAGAAAAAAGGACCGCCGAGGTCCGGGGCAGGTTCGGGAGCGCCGCATTGCCGGTGCACTTCCAGCCGCGATCAAGGCTCATGCATACGTGCAGTGAGGAAAATATTTCCCTGATGGCATGCTAGGTCACATTCGTCCCCACGGCAATGCCCCCGGCGATCATCTCCGCCCTGCTCGCCCACGGCGGACAGGGCTGCGCGCCCGGCGGCACCGCATTCGTGCGGGTTCTGCTGCTCGGCGATCCAGTTGCCGTGAAAGCCGAGGGGATCCGGGCGGGGAGGGAATCGGAACCAGCGGTTGCGGTACCACTCGGCCCGGCCGTCACGCAGCCGGACGCCGTGCACCATTCCCGCGCCCAGGAGCCAGTGGTAATTGGGGTCGTCCAAGCCCATCGGGTTGGGCCCGTTACGCAGGTAACGCCCGCTGAGTTCGGCAGGAACCTGGCCGGTAACTAATGGCCTGGATCATCCGTACTAGTGCAGTGATCGGCCCTGGCCGTGCAGCGTCGAGGGGCTGGTCGGCGGCCAGCCCATTCGATCTCTTCGCAATGATCTCCCATCCGGCGCGCGGCCGTACAGGCCCTTGACGAGGGCGCGCCGTTCTTCCTAGTCGCCGCGTTCGCGCCGAAGATGGCAGCGAACGAGAGCGGCAGCATTGTCAGCCTCAGCAGCATGGCGGGCCAGATCGGGCTCGATGGCGGCGCCGCCTACGGGGCAAGGAAAGCCCGCCTCACCTCGATGACCCGCGCATGGGCAGCGGAATACAGTCCAAGCGGCGTGCGAGTGAACGCTGTCCCCCCCGGCCCGGTGAACTCCGGCGGCGCGGCGCCTGAGCGCACCGAAGCCGTGGGGGCCACTACCCTGACGGGCCGTGCCGCGAGCCCCGGGGAAATCGCCGAAGCCGTCGCGTTTCTCGCCTCGCCCCGCGCCAGCTACATAACCGGTGCCATCGTCGCCGCAGATGGCACCGCGATCTGATCCCAGTACCCCGCGCACCAACTGAGGAGGAACCTCCATGTCCTATCACACGACGACGATGACCGAGCACGCGACTAAGCAGGTGGAGCGCGCGAACGCGTCCGGACTTACCCCGGTCGTGTTCGTCCACGGCCTGTGGCTACTGCCCAGCAGCTGGGATCGCTGGGCGGAGCTGTCCGAGACCGCCGGCTGCGTCGCGCTGACGCCGGGGTGGCCCATGATCCGGAGACCGTCGGCGAGGCCAGCGCGCATCCCGAGGTGTTCGCGGGCTAATCAATCGGCCAGGTGGCGGACCGCGTCGGCGAAGTAATCGCCGGCCTGGCCAACATGCCGGCGGTCATCGGGCATTCCTTCGGCGGCCTGCTCGCGCAGATACTCGCCGGGCGCGGCATGGTGTCGGCAGCAGTAGCGATCGACCCGGCGCCGTTCCGGGCGTGCTGCCCCTGCCTGAACCCGTGGACCGAAGCGAAGGTCGACACCGGCAACCCGAGCCGCGGCCCGCTGCTGATCATCTCCGGCGAGAAGGACCACACCGTCCCGTGGGCGATCGCCAGCGCCTCCTACAAGCACCAGAGCCACAACTCGGGCGTCACCGAGATCGTCGAGATGGCGGGCCGCGGGCACGCGCTGACAATCGACAACGGCTGGCGCGAGGTCGCCGAGACCGCGCTGAAGTTCGTTCAGCGCTTCACCCGGCCGTAGCCAGTCGGGGCAGCATCCGCCACTGTGTGATGATCAGGAAGCGCACCGCGCTGGCGCTGATGGCCTGCAGTGCGGGCGGCGCTCGCGCCAGGAAGGGGGCGCCGCCCCTGGGCTTCGCGTGGCCGGTCGGGGTGTTCACAGTCGTGCCTTCGTTGCCCGCTGGGCCGCCTGCCGGCCCGCTGCCTGCGGCTTGGCCTACGTTTGCAGTGAAAATCAAGCAAAGCATTTCAGGAAATTGCGGTAAGGTATTAAGAGTGGCGACATGGAGTTTCCTGACCAACCACGCCCGGGTGTTGGTGTGCATTGCCCTCGACCCGGCCGCGCGGCTGCGCGACATCGCGGCCAGCCTGGGCATCACAGAGCGCAGCGCCCATGGCATCGTCACCGATCTCGCTGACGCCGGCTACGTGATCAAGCAGAAAGACGGCCGCCGCAACCGCTACCAGATCCAGGCTCATCTGCCCCTTCCCGAGCCTGGCACCAGTGGACCCGCCATCGGCGAGGTCCTCGCCCTCCTCGCGGACGCAGGGCCGGCTGGTCACCCGGCTGCTCGGGCGAATCTCCCGGCCGGCAGCGGGAACCTCCCGGCGTTGCCGGGAGCTTCCTGACGGCCGGGGACATCGGCAACAGCACGTGGTGGGGAGAAAGCCTGGCATATCCTGCCCAGCGCTGGCTCGCCGCGGCCTGGTCGCGGTAGTTGCCGAAAATGCCCCGGCGGATCGCCCCGGTGCCGTCAGGGCGTGCCGGTCCGGTCCCGGTGCCAGGCAATGGCCGAGGCGATGGCGGCAGTGAGCGGGGTCCCGGCAGGCCCGAGGCCGCCATCATCGGGCTGACCAGCCCCAGAGTGCGCATGGCCGGCCTGGGCAGCGAGCGAACGCCGACCGGATGTCCGACCTCCCCGGCGATGAGCCTGAGGATCTCCCGGCTGCTGACGGTCTGCGGGCCGGGCAGATGCCAGACCTCGCCGACGGCGCGCGCGTCCGTGCCGAGGGTCGCCAGCCCGGCTGCGACATCCGGAAGTTGGCTGTAGGTGTGAGGCAGATCGGGGTTACCGAGAAGGTCAGGCTTACCAGGAGCGCGCCGGTACGCTCGGCGGCGGTCAGCACACCGCGCTGCACCGGCGGGAAGTGCCCGACCTGCCCAGTCTCGAACACCACGTGCAGCCGGTCGTCAGCCACTGGTCGCTCCGCAGGCTGGCAGCCGCATCGTGGCGGGAAGCGGGACCCGCTGACGGGCAGGGGCTGTCATGTGCCACCTCGGCTCAGCTGGGCGCTACGCGCCGCCCATTTCCAGCATGAACCGGTGTACGCGCGGGCAGGCGAACGTCAGGACTCGGTTGTGACCGTACGCACAATCTGCTATTAGGACAACTGGCCGAAGGCTGATTAACCCGGGAAGTGGCTACGCCAGCAAGCTTCTGCATGCCCCAATATTGTACAGATATTTCAGGAAATAAATTACTATCTCTTGGCATCACGCGTATACTAAAGCTAGGTGCTTGGATCAGCCCCCGGCGGCGGCTCGCCTATCCGCACGGGCCAGTGCAGGGATGGCTGCAGATGAATGACCGGAGCGGAAGCAAGGTCCTGGCTGCATGACCAGATTCCGGCCCTTTTTCAATCCCGCCACCGGTGAGTGGATCGAGTACACGGCCATCGCCAAGGACAGCGACGGCGAGCTTGTCCGCTTCAACTGGCGCAGCGTGCCCGGCGGCGTGATCACCGAGCACATCCACCCGCACCAGGAGGAGCGCTTCATCGTCCTGGCCGGCGAAGCCCGCTTCACCCTGGGCGGCGAGGAACGCGTGGCCGGAGCAGGCGAGACGATCATCGTCCCGGCTGGCGTCCGTCACTCGGAGGGAAACCCAGGACCGGCCGAGATCGAGGCCGTGGTCGAGCTCCGCCCGGCACTGCGCACCAAGCAGCTGCACGAGGCCTTCGCCGGCCTGGTGGCCGACGGCCGGACCACAGCCCGGGGCGCGCCGAAGAACCCGCTCCAGCTTGGTGCCACCTTCTGGCACTTCCGGCACGAAAGCCGGGTGACCTCGCCGCCTGTCGGGGTGCAGAACTTCATCCTCCCGCCGCTGTGGGCGCTGGCGAAGCTCTTTGGCGTGCGCCCCTACTACGACCGGTGGGACAGCCAGATCAGAGAGGCTGGCTAATTCCGCCCACCGGGCGGCACCCGAGCGGGCGCTGCAGCAGACATGAGAGATATTTCTGGCCTAAATCTCCTGTCAGCTGGGCAGCATCAATGGGGAGGATAAGCATGTCCTGCACGCTGCACGTGGCCTGGGACGAACGGCTGGCCAGCTACGACTTCGGGGCCGGCCACCCGATGGCACCGGTCCGGGTCGAGCTGACGATCGAGCTGGCTCGCGCTTTCGGCGTGTTCGCCAGGGCCGGGGTGACGGTCGAGCGGCCGGCGCCCGCCACTGACGTGCAGCTTCAGATGGTGCATCTGCAGCGCTACATCGCGGCAGTGCGCCTTGCAGGTGGCCCCGAGCCGGACCCCTCGGTGCTCGATTTCGGCCTCGGCACCGAGGATGACCCGGTGTTCACCGGCATGCACGACGCTTCGGCGCTCGTGGCGGGGGCGACCCTGGCGGCGGCGCGCGCGGTCTGGACCGGCGCGGCGCGGCACGGCGCGAGCATCGCGGGCGGCCTGCATCACGCGATGCGCGCGAGCGCGAGCGGTTTCTGCGTGTATAACGACCCGGCGATCGCGATCGCCTGGCTGCTCCTGGCGGGCGCGGAGCGCGTCGCCTACGTCGATATCGACGCACACCACGGCGACGGGGTGCAGGCCGCCTTCTACGATGATCCGCGGGTACTGACGATCAGCCTGCATGAGCATCCGGCGACGCTGTTCCCCGGTACCGGGCTGCCGTCCGAGACGGGCGCGCGGGGAGCGGAGGGATCGGCGGTGAACGTGGCACTTCCGGCCGGGACCAGGGGCGCCGGGTGGCTGCGTGCCTTTCATGCGGTGGTGCCGCCGCTGCTGCGGGCATTCCGGCCGGAGATCCTCGTCAGCCAGCATGGCTGTGATACCCACTGGCTGGATCCGCTGACCGCAATGCAGCTGTCCATCGACGCGCAGCGCGTGGCGCACGCCGCGATCCACGACCTGGCCCACGAGGTGGCGGGCGGCCGCTGGCTGCTGACCGGGGGCGGCGGATACGAGCTGGTCCATGTCGTGCCGAGAACCTGGACGCATCTGCTGGCGGAGGCCGCCGGGCATCCGATTGACCCGGGAGCGCGCATCCCGGCGGCCTGGCTCGAGTACGCGTCCCGCCGCACCGGCCGCCGGGCACCCGAGCTGATGACCGAGGGGGGCGACCCGAAATACGCGCACTTCGAGTCCGGATACGACCCGGCAGACCAGGTCGACCAGGCCATCCTGGCAACCCGGGCGGCTGTCTTCCCCGAGCACGGGCTCATGGCCCTGCCGTAGCCAGGCGGACCCGCGTCTGGTGAACCGCCCGACTCAGTCGCGGGCGCTCAGTCGCGGGTACTCAGTCGCGGGCACTGAGGACGCAGAACTCGTTGCCTTCGGGATCGGCCAGCACGACCCAGTCGACCTCGCCCGGGTCCTGGCCGACGTCGACGCGCGTGGCGCCAAGTTCCTGGATGCGGCGCACCTCGGCGGCCTGATCCCCATCGGCTGGCGGAGCCAGGTCGATGTGCAAGCGGTTCTTCAGCTGCTTTCCCTCCGGCACGGGAACGAATACGAGTCCAGGCCCCCGCTCGAGAACCGGGACCGAGCGCGCTTCGCCGAGAGCGTGTGGCGGCGCCACCACGGCTTCGTCGTCGGCCTGGTAGATGATTCGCCAGTCGAGCACGCTGGCCCACCACCGGCTCTGGGACGCGACATCATGGCAGTCCACGACCACGGAATACCAGCGCACGCTCATCATCGACAAATGTAGCCGATTGGCGCCCGCGGCTTTCCTGCATCTTGCGACGTTCCTAATCCTGTGACGCGCCGATGTCTGCGAGCCCGTCCTGCGCGTGCCTGATACGGGCGTCGAGGTCTGCCAGGAAGCTGTCGAGGGCAGCCCGCTTGGCCTAAACGGTGTCGCGCAGGCTCTCCTGCAAGCTCAGGCACTCGCGGGTCAGCTGCCGCCGTTCGTCCTCGCTGGTGCGCTCATCCTGGTAGGTGCGGCGAATCTGCGCCATCCGGTCCTCGTTGCGCAGCACTATCGCGATCTCCTCGAGGTTGAGGCCGAGCAGAGCCTGCAGCTCGCGGATGCGTGCCACCCTGGCTATTTCGCTCTCTGAATAACGGCCCGGCCCGCCGGGCGTCGTGCAGGCGCGGACAAGCAGCCCAAGCTGCCGATAGTAGCGAAATGCCCGCTCCGACACGCCGGCCTGGACGGCGGTGGCACCGATGCCGAGAAGCTGCTCGTGCACGGCCGGCGGCTCATCGCTGTCGGCCGGTGCCTCCTGCTTGAGGGAATAGCGCCACACTATTGGCACACATCTTCCCCTGATGCCCGCCCGGCATGTCACTGCTGCCTGCCGGGGTACTGGCTCTTCCCGGGATCTCGGCGCGTCAGGAGTGCGACGGCGGCGGGACGCAGGCCGCGCGGGGCGACCGGGCGGCCTGTGAGCGCTGGGACAGCAGCTCGTGATACTGGCCGCCGTCGCCCTTCATCCCGCCCACCAACGGTGAATGGGCGAGCCAGAACGCGCCGGCGAACATGACCAGGAGCGACAGTGCCTCCAGGGGTCCCCAGGGGCCGCTTGTCCGCAGATCGTCACCGAAGAGCCCTATGCCGATCAGGATGCTGGCCAGCGGGTCGACGAGGACGAGGGTCGACTGGGAGGCGACGATCGGGCCTGCGTGAAAGGCGTTCTGGGCCAGGAACACCGCGAGCGCGCCGAAGAAGGCCAGCGCGTAGGTCTGCCAGTGCCGGTACAGCGAGGTCCAGTCCGAGGCCGCGAAGTCCGAGACCGCCTTCGTGCAGGCCGAGGTGAAGGCATAGCTGATGGCCGCTGCGGTTCCGAACATGGCGGCGCGCCACCAGCCCGGCCCGCGCAGGGCGAGGACGACGGCGATAGCGATGGCGCCGCTGCAGGCTCCGCCGGTGATAATCCAGTCCCACATCGGCGGTGACAGCGTGCCGTATTCCGGATGGGCGAAATACAGGAAGCCGGCCAGGCCGCCGGTGACGGCGAGTGCGCCGAGCCATTCGCGTCGCCCGGCCCTGAAGCCGAACCAGAGGGCCAGGACCGCGACGAGGAACACCAGCTCGGTGGTCAGGATCGGCTGTACCTGGGAGAGGCGGCCGAAGTGCAGCGCGATGGCCTGGAGGACGAAGGAGACGATCATCAGGGCGAACCCCAGGAGCCAGATCCGCCGGCGCAGCGCATAGGCGAGCAGGCCGAGCCGCAGCGTGGTGCCAGCGGGCGCATTCTCGACCCCGATGCGCTGGAACACGCTTGTCAGGGCGTTGGCCAGCGAAGCGCCCAGGGCCAGCACGACGACCATCGAACACTCCGCCCTCAGAAATATCCCCTCAGAAATATGTGTGTATACTACAGGTACTTTGCTGTCGTGTACATGGACAAGATGCGGGACAGGCGGTTGGTGCCATGGGCGATGAGCCGTGCGGGACCGACTCCATTGGGATCATCGAGCTGGAGCTGCTGAAGCTTGTCCGCCATCTTGAGACCTTCGGCAGGCGCAGTTCGCTGTATGTGCGCGTCGACCGGGCTGGTTACCTCGTCATGCGCACGCTCGAATGCCTGGGGCCGGTCAGCACGAATGCTCTCGCCCACGACCTGCATCTCGATGCCTCGACCGTAACCCGCCAGATCACGGCGCTCGAGCGCCAGGGATTCGTCGAACGACGCGCCAACCCGGCCGACGGACGATCGTCGACCATCGCCTTGTCTTCGCTGGGCCGCCAGTCGATGCGCGACGTGGAGCGGGAACGGCGACGGGGTATCGAGGCACTGGTCAGCGACTGGGGCGATAACGAGCAAATCGACCTGGGACTAGCGCTGACCAGGCTCAACGCGTCCCTGGCGGAGAGCGTGGCGCATCTCGATGATCATTGCCAGCGCGACGACGCGCTGACGCCGGCGTACCGGTAGAAATCGAACCAGCCGAGCCTGCCAGTCCGGCAGCGTCGGTTTCGCAGCCAGCAACGAGCGGTCGCTGTTATCAGTGCGCCAGCGCCGGTGCAGACTGATCCGCTGGACGACGGGTCGGCAGCCGGGCACCTCGCTGCCCCGGACGCGAGAACTGGCCCGGATATGGGCCGGTATATCCGGGCCAGCGCTCAGTGATATAAGCGCCATGGTAAAGCAGTATTTTCGGGTGCCGCTGAATTTGATAATAGAAGGACCTCGTTCGGCGACGATCAGGTGTTCTCGGCACGGCTCTTTTCGCGCTAAGGCTCTTGTGTCGGCCGGTAGCAAGGTGGCGTTGAATGTAGGTCCTGCACCGGGCCACGGCCAGGCGCCGAGCCAGAGTCAAATCAAAGGCGGCCGTCACGATAGCTGCTCAAGCTGTTAGGGGGAATCCGCGCGGTCATAACAGCCGACCTGTCCGCGCTCGCATTTCGGGGAAGCGGACGCAGTGACCGGGGGGTCAAGTTGGCCATGGCCGAATTCAATGTCGGCGCCGAGATCGCCGACTACCGGCTGGATGAGCAGATCGGCCGCGGCGGCATGGCGGTCGTCTTCCGGGCCCACGACGAGCGCCTGGATCGCCGGGTGGCCCTGAAGATCCTGGCGCCGGAACTAGCAAGGGACGCCGGATTCCGGACACGGTTCATCCGCGAGTCGCGGGCAGCAGCGGCCGTTGACCACCCTAATATCCTCCCGGTATATGACGTCGGCGACGCACGCGGATTCCTGTTCATCGCCATGCGTTATGTGCAGGGCGGCGATGTCCGATCGCTGCTCGGAGGACTCGGCGTACTGCCTGCTGCCATGGCCTGGACCATCATTGCCCAGATGGCGTCAGCGCTGGACGCCGCCCATACCCATGGCCTGATTCACCGGGATGTCAAACCCGCCAACATGCTGCTCGACGCGGTCAGCGGGATGAGAACGCCGCCGCTCTTCCCCTGATGGTTATTCCGAGCACGTCTACCTGTCCGACTTCCGCTCGACGTGCAGCCGCCCGTCCGCATCCACGCTGACTGCGTCGTTGACCGCGAACCGTCCGGCCATGCCCCGGTAACTGTCATCCAGCAGCCGGGCGTGCGCGGCCAGCATGGCGTCCGGGTCTTCCGGCAGCCCGAGCGCGGTCAGCACCGTGTCCTTGGCCGCGCTCCACGCTTCGCCGTCCAGCAGCTGGGCGCGCGGGTCGCGCCAGCGGGTGGATGTTTCGGCGCAGGCGTCGCGGCGTTTGAGCCTGGAGTGGAACTGGGTCAGCGCGCAGAACACGTAGGCGTTGCGCTCGACCCGGCCGCCGGGGAACTCCAGGCGGATCCACGACCCGCGGACCAGATCGGCGTCGACGTCACCGGCGGTCAAGTTCTTGCTGCGCCGCCCGTCCAGCAGCCGCGGCAGGTCCTTCATCGCGGCCAGGACCTGCATGCCGTCCGCGGTCGCCCCCAAGGCGATCACCTCGGTGAGGACCTTCACAAAGCCGCTGACCGTGGCGATCCGCGCCGCCAGCAGCGCCCGCATCTGCCCGTCGTCGTCGGCGTCCGGAGGCGGCACCATTTCGGTGACCACTCCCACGGCGTCGCGCAGCTCGCGGCGGGAGATCATCGCCTCGATGCCCTCCCACAGCCGCTCCAGCGTGATCTCCTCGCCGTATTCGGTGACCTCGAACAGCAGCTCCACCGCGGCGGCCAGCTTCGCCGAGGCCCGCGCCAGCCGTGGATGCCGGCGGCTTGTCCTTGTCCGAGTCCCGTTCGGCCTAGCCCAGCAGCTCGGGCGCCATCAGCAGGTCCAGCAGCTCCAGCGCATCGTCGACCGCCTTGGACTCCAGATGGACCACCGTCGACAGCAGCGTCGCGAGCCTGCGCGCGGACGGATGCCGGCGGATCTGGGTGGCGCTGGCCGTCATCCCGTAGCGGGCCAGCTCGGTAAGCCGCCGGGCCGGAACCGCCGACTCCGGGTGCAGCTGCCCGAACCCGGTGCCAGTGATCTGCGAGACCCGGTCCAGGGCCTTCACCATGTTCAGGCCCGACGCCTTGGCCGCCCCCCGCCGCCAGCGCTCCGACGGCGAGAACCGCTCGCCCTCGGGCACCACGGCCAGGGAGTCCAGCAGCCGCTGCTGCTCGCCGGTCAGCCTCCCGTGCAGGGTGGCCCACAGCCGCTGATACGCCTCATCGCGGACCTGCGCGACCAGCCGCGCCAAGACCATGACGCCCGGCAGCAGCACATCGCGCTCGCGCAGCCAGCGCAGCGCATCGAGGAAGATGGCCTTCGGCCCGTCCCCGGTCGTCCAGGCCCGCGCATCCACCCACTCCCGCAGCTCCTTGTCCACCTGATCGAACTCGCGCAGCCCGCAGGCGGCCCTGATCTCGTCGGCATGCTCGAACCGCGTCGTGCGACGTTCGGTGTAGCGCTTGACACAGCCATGATCGGAGATCTCCAACTGCCCGGCCAGATACTCAACCACGCCATCCGGGACAACCTCCGTCCAGCGGATCAGGCGGGAACACACCCAGGTAGCGCACCGTCGGCAGCAGCAGCGCGAACCCGAGCCGGTTGTGCGCACCACGCCGTTTCGCGATCAGCTGCTTGTCCGCGTCGTCCAAGAAGAACAGCTTCTCCAGGTCCGACTGCGACGGCAGCCCCCGGTACACGCCGTAGGCGGAGGCCTCCTCATCACTCAGGAACTCGACAGGCACAGACCCGGACCCTACGAGCCCAACGTCGCAGAGTCCCGCGAAAGAGCCAACCTGTTACCAGCCCGGCTACCCCGAACGGCGACGTGCTCGGGAACAGCCAGTCGCGGTAAGGAAGATCAACTCAGCCGCTTAGCGTGACTGGCTGTTCCGTTGTTCGTCGAGGGCCGATAACTGGCCTGAGTGGGCGGACTGCTGGGAGGGCACCGGCTGGTACGCCGAGAGAACCGCTACGCGGCGATGGTAACCGTCATGAGTTGGGGCGTCGCCGATTCATGAGGAACCGGCTCGCCGTCGGCTTCGAGTCCAGCGATGTGGACGGCGATCGCCTCGGCCGCGCGCTCACGGCACTCGTCGAGCGTTGCGCCCTGGGTGAAGCAGCCGGGCAGCGCGGGGACCAACACCATGTAGCCACCGGTGTCCTCGGGCTCGACCACGATCGTGTACGTCCGCATGATCCCCCTATCATCTCACAGCGCAGCTATCAATTCCTCAACCGTGAGGCCAGCCTGGTTGAGGATAGAGCGCAGGAGCGCCGGGCCAATCGTCTCCCCGGCATGCAGCGGTACGGTGACGCGGCCCCCACGCTTCGGATGCTTGAGCTGTGCGTGCGAGCCCTGCTGCACCACCACCAGCCACCCCAAGCGGGTGAGCGCGCGGACGATGTCGCGTCCTGTGACGCGTGGGGCTCTGGGCATCTTGGTTTAATACCGTAGCTACTCAGGGGCCTGTCGCCACACGGAAGGTCGGGACCGGCCGCGTCAGTCCGGCATGAGTATCCCGGCGGCAGCGGCCGCTGTGGCGAAAGATCCTCCTGGTTGCTGCGGCTGAAGCCGTGGTGTGGGCCGGGTAAAGAGAATCTTCACATGAACCACACATCGTCCGCTGACCGCCGACACATGCCCGGTTCTGCTGTCTGGCGTGGGCTGAGGACGTCGCCCGGCCGTCAGCATGGCCTCATTACCCTCCACAGCGGAGACCATCACTCGGAGAGGCACGCCATGCCCGGTCAGGACGAAGTCCGCGTCCAAGACGTCATCCAAGGACACAACGAACTCGCTCAGGCCGCCGCCACGATCCACGGCGGGGCCAGTTTCATGAAGCTCGACCTCGACAAGCCTTCAGTCCAAGATCGCATCCGGAGCACCCTCGTCCGCGACCGACCCGGCCCTGCTGGCATCGGCCCACCCGACTGGAACCGCCTCCTGCATCAGCTGCCGGACCGCCGCCGCCACCGGCACCCGAGCTACCCGAGATGATCGGACCGTGGAACACCGGCCCGATCGTCTTCGATGAGGGCGTAGCCATCGGTGGCTGGGCAGAGGTCACCTTGCACCGTGACGGGAGGTTCGAGTTCCGCGGTCACCTGCACGACTCAGGAGCAGCCAGCTACAACACGTCAGTGGTCATGGTGGTTCGAGCCGGAGACGGACACGTCTACACCTTCGCTCGTGCGGGCGCGACGCATGGCACCTTCGCCGCTGTGTCACGCGACGACGACCGGGACAGCGCAGGGCAGAATGATGAGCTGGCCGCCAACTGGGGCGGTCTCGTCGCCAACTGGGGCTGGAACTGGTCTGCGGTCGTCAACACCGACTGGCAGGCACTCCTCGACAGCGCGTTTGCAGGTGGCGGAGGACGCCCTGAAGGTCATAGGTGTGGTCGCCGCAGTGGTCGCCCTCGTCTAGACCGTATGGAGTGTCTGAAGCGCCCTGGGTTCTGTAGAGGCTCGGTTCGGACGCACCGGCGGCGAAGGCTGCTCGGAACGATAGTAGGCGGCTTCGGTCCGTTGTTACTCAAGGGGCCGACCATGGGTGGCTAGATAGGTGCCTGGCAATCCCTTGAAACCGTAGAGACTCCCGATTTGGTGATGTTGCCTGTGCGCCGCGCGCCCTGGCGGGGCAGGCCTGGCCTGCCCACGAGGTGGCAGGTCAACAGCATCGGGTTGATCTTGGGTAAAGGCCGTGATTACGTGCTCGCCGTGCTGACCGATGGCAGTCCAACGGAGGCCTCCGGGATCTCGACCATCGAGACCGTGGCGAGCACCGTATTTACTGAGCTTGGCGGCGCCGCGCGGTAGCCAAGCGCGCCTACGGTGGTCCACGTGCGCAGGCGATCGCCTTAGCGCTTGCGCCGCATCCTGGCCGAAATTCTCGAGGCGAGCCGCTAACCAGCCCTCGATGTCCTCGATGGCCGCGCACCGTTCGCGGAACTAGGAAATCCGAACGGCTCGTCATCAATATCGGCGCGACCTGCCGGCACCTTGACCCGGACTTTCCCATTGCCAACCTGGTCAGCCTGTTCACCGCTATGGCCACCTGCCCCGCGCCGGGAGCTCGGGGCAGCCACCCGGATCGCATCAGGCGCCGGCCAGGCCGAGCAAGCACTCCGTCAGCACGACGCCGGCGGCTTAGACTTTTCCTGGCGGATGAGAAGCGCGAGTGCCTGCCGGCCTCGTCGGCCGGACCCGACGATGCAGGGGGATGCTGGGATGAGCGTGATGCAGGAGCCGGTGGCGGAGGCCGTCGGCGGTTACCATCACGAGGCTTTCCTGTACTCGGGGATGGCAGAGTTTCTTGCTGGAACGATGCCCCTCATCGGGCGGGCTGTCGATGCCGGTGACCCGGTACTCGTCGTAGTAAGCGGCTCGAAGATCGACGTGCTCCGGCGCGAGCTGGGAGCTCGCGCCGGGAAGGTGAGCTTCGCCGATATGGCCGCCGTCGGCAGCAACCCGGCACGGATCATCGCCGCGTGGTGGCGATTCGTGGATGTTCATGCCGGGGCCTCGCAGCTGTGGGGAATCGGCGAGCCGGTGGGCCCTGATCGTTCCCCGGTGGAGCTTGCCGAATGCCAGCTGCATGAGGCGCTGCTGAACGTCGCCTTCGACGCGTCGACGCCGTTCTGGCTGCTGTGCCCGTACGACATGGAGGCCTTGGCCGCCGGAGTGATCGAGCAGGCGCAGCGCGCGCACCCGTTCCTCGCCCAGGGCGACGAACGGCAGGCGTGCGGTACGTTCCGGCCCATCGATCTCGCCGAGCCGTTCGCCCGGCCAATGCCGGCCGGGCCCGCTGATGCGGCATTCATGTCCTTCGAGTCCGGCGGCCTCGGCCGCATGCGTTGGTTCGTGGCCGGGCACGCCGAGCTGGCCGGACTGGGACAGCAGCCAGCCACCTCGCTGGTGGCCGCGGTCAATGAGATAGCCACCAACAGCCTGCGGTACGGCGGCGGTCACGGTGAGCTTCGCGTCTGGACCGAAAACGGCTCGCTCCTGTGCGAGGTGTCCGACCACGGCCATCTCACCTCACCGCTGGCCGGCCGGCTGCCGCCCGCCCCGGGAGACGGGGCCGGTCTGTGGCTTGCCAACCAGTTCTGCGATCTGGTGGAGATCTCCTCCTCACCCGACGGCACCGTAGTCCGCGTCCACCAGAAGCTATGACGCATGCCCCCATGGGTCCGTTCACAGTGATCTCGGCCTGACTGCGCCAGGCCTTACCTCCTGCACGGTGCCCTTCAGCCGGTTTGGCGCGCTCAGTTCCAGGTCGTCTGCTTCCCCGTCCGGTTCTCGCTGCTTGCACTCCGGCCCGCGACGCCCTGTCAGGCTGACCACTGGCGGCGCGCGAGCGCAAGGCTGACACGTGGCCAGGGCTGTCGCCCGACATGCCAGCTCAGCGCAATTGCCTCGTCGAGGCGGTTCGAGCTCTGGCCACGTCAATACTGCCCCGGCCGCGAGCGAGGGCGCTATGAGCGGCGGCGCGACGCGGCGGAAGACGGTCCAGCGCCCCGCGCCGAGGCTGCGGGCGGCGTCCTCAAGAGGGGTATTCATCGAGAGCAGCCCGGACTCAAGCGTGATCACGAAGAACGGCATGGCGACGAAAGCCTCCGCCACGATGACGCCCGGCAGGGTGAACGGCAGCGACACGCCGAGCGCCCGGTTCAGCGGCTCACCGATCAGCCCCTGGCGGCCGTAGGCGAGCAGCAGGGCGATGCCCCCGACGACGGGCGGCAGCACCATCGGCAGCGTGGCCAGGCTGCGCAGCAGGGCCTTGCCGCGGAACTGCCCGCGCGCCAGCAGCCAGGCCAGCGGGTGCCGTGGGCCAGCGCCGCTGCGGCCGAGTTCGGCGCATCCTTGAGCTGCACGACGGGATCATCGGCGGTCACGTTCTGGCTAGCGGGGATGGGCACTCCGGCGATCTTGCTTCCGCCTGCCTTGACGTCGGTCGTATAGGCGATGCCGGCGTCTGCCTCGCCTAGCGAGACTTTCGTCACCACCGAGCTGACGCTGGTCTCCTCGCTCACCGGCTGCACCGTCACGCGGGCCTTCTTGAGCACTTGCCCGTAGTAGGCTCCGCACGGAACCGCCGGGGCGCAGCCAGCCACCTCGATGCTCTTGCTGGCGAGGTCGCCAACCGACTTGATGAGCGACACGATTGCGATGCACGCGAGGCCGGCCAGCCGGTAATGCGAGGCTTATCTGATGCCCTGGAAGACGGGCGAGGCCTGCTTCCGCTGCTCAGGGCCGGCGGGACGGCTGTTTCCCCCCGTGCGGGTTTCCCCTCTGCCCAGTAGTCGCAAAGTGCCTACCCGCATCACTCCCATGAGTAGCGCTTGATAGCTCTCCATCACGACGGCAGTCATCCTGGCACTCCGGTAGCCGGCTCTGGCCAGGTCGGTGCCCAGTCCGTGATCTCGGTACGGACGCTGTTCACTCATGAGCGGGCAGCGCCGAGACGGCAAATGGCGCAGGCCCCGGAGCGTCTAAGCGGGGGCCTGCGCCACGGGCCAGAAGCGCTAGCTCACCGCTTGCGCCCGCTCGTAGCCTTCAGGGTCGCCAGGCCGGTTATCACGCACGCGGCGACGGCCAGGGCCGCGATCCGCCGCATTGTTCGTGATTTCATTCTCTTCCCCCGTTTTCTGATGCCGCGTCAGGCTCGTCCTGCATGCAGGCAGGCCCCGTACGTGCGATCGCCTGTTGTCGCCTTGCGCGGCTCGCTTGCCTTCTTGACGGCTATCGGTATGGCTTGACGGCTATCGGTATGGCCATGATTGCTGCTGGCTAAACCTCTGGCCCCGAGCGGATATGCTCGTCGACTACGCGGTCGTGACGGGTGGCAGTGCAGCCCGATCCTTTCTCGGCGGCGCCGATGATCTCTTTGGACGGGCCGCGCTCAGCCGAGGCGGTCGACGAGGTCTTGGTACAGGTCCCAGAGCGGGCTGGGCAAGTGCCCGTCGAATGTGCGGAAATACTCGGGGATATGCTCTGCCTCTCGTTTCCAGGCATCGGTGTCGACGGAGAGCAAGACATTCAGGTCGTTCTCGTCGATGCCCAGGCCGGCCGTGTCGAGAGCTCCCGGAGCCGGCAGGCTGCCGACCGGGGTCGGGACAGCCTCGGCTTCACCGGAAAGCCGTTCCATGATCCACTTCAGGACCCGGATGTTCTCACCGTAGCCCGGCCATAGGAACTTGCCGTTCTCGTCCTTGCGGAACCAGTTGACGTAGAAGATGCGCGGCAGCTTGCTGGCATCCGTGGAACTGCCGATCTTCAGCCAGTAGGCGAAATAGTCGCCCATGTTATAGCCGCAGAACGGCAGCATCGCGAATGGGTCATGACGCAGCTCGCCGACCTTGCCCTCCGCGGCCGCGGTCTTCTCCGAGGAAATATTGGCGCCCAGGAATACGCCATGGGCCCAGTCGAGGGATTCGATGACAAGCGGCACGGTCGTCGCGCGCCGGCCGCCGAAAAGGATCGCCGAGATGGGGACACCCTGTGGGTCGTCCCATTCCGGTGCGATGATCGGGCATTGGGCGGCAGGGGTGGTGAAGCGCGCATTGGGATGCGCGGCGGGCTCCGGCGAGTCCGGAGTCCAGTCCCGGCCCTTCCAGTCAGTCAGATGGGCGGGCGGCTCGTCAGTGAGGCCCTCCCACCACACATCCCCGTCGTCGGTCAGGGCCACGTTGGTGAAGATGCTGTTGCCCCACATGGTCGCGATCGCATTGGCGTTGGTGGCTGCACCTGTTCCGGGCGCAACGCCGAAGAAGCCGGCCTCAGGATTGATCGCATACAGCCGCCCGTCCTCGTGGAAGCGCATCCAGGCGATGTCGTCGCCGATGGCCTCGACTTTCCATCCAGGGATGGTGGGCTGGAGCATGGCGAGATTGGTCTTGCCGCATGCGGAGGGGAAGGCCGCCGCTATGTACTTGGCGCCGCCATTGGGCGGGGTGAGCTTGAGAATGAGCATATGCTCGGCTAGCCAGCCCTCATCGCGCGCCATTACTGAGGCGATGCGAAGGGCGAAGCACTTCTTGCCGAGCAGCGCGTTTCCGCCGTACCCGGAGCCGTAGGACCATATTTCCCGCGTCTCCGGGAAGTGCGAGATGTACTTCGTCGGGTTGCACGGCCAGGGCACGTCTGCCTGGCCAGGCTCCAGCGGAGCACCGACCGAGTGGACAGCGCGGACAAAAGAACCGCGCTCCTCGATCCACCGCAGTGCCGGTGTTCCTATTCTCGTCATGATCCGCATCGACACGGCCACGTAGGCCGAGTCGGTAACCTGCACTCCGAGCTGGGAAATGTTGCCCCCCAGCGGGCCCATGCAGAACGGGATCACGTACATCGTGCGGCCGCGCATGCAGCCATCGAAGATTTCCGCGAAGGTCTTGCGCATCTCGGCGGGAGCGACCCAGTTGTTGGTCGGGCCGGCATCGTCCGCCTTCTCTGAGCAGATGAAGGTCCGGTCCTCGACGCGTGCTACGTCATTCGGGTCGGACGCGCAGTAGAAGCTATTAGGGCGAATTTTCGGGTTGAGCCGCGTGAACGTTCCGTTCTCGACCAGGAGACTGGTCAGGCGGTCCCACTCGCTATCCGAGCCATCGCACCAGACGACGTTGTCAGGCCTGGTCAACTTCGCGATATCGCGCACCCAGCCTGCTAGCTCCGAGCAGCTTGTCTGTGAGCGGTCATCGACGAGATCTGCGCTGTACATCGCCGTCTCCTTGCGTTGGACTAGTAGGTGCCGCAGCAAACGATCCGCTTCCGCAGAGACAGATCGCCTGGCCTATTGACCACGGCGAAAAGGCCAATACTCCTGAATGTTGCGCGGATTACCGGCGCCCTGGCCAGGGCCGAAGGTCCCTGTGTCCCGGGACGAACGCGTGGTGGCACGGTTGCGCCTGCCCTGTGCGGTCGGCCCAGCGAGCTAACTCGGGACCGGCACGGCGGCTCACCAGGTCCGCCGCGCGAAGGCGGCAAGCTTCTGGAGGCGCCCGACAATTTCTGCGTGGACGGCGTCCGGCGGCTGGGATCCATCGACGGCGAACATCCATTCCCGGCCCGCGTAGTACTCGAGCAGGGGCACAGTGTTGTCCAGGTACACCTGCAGGCGGTGCTCGATTACGGCCCCGGTGTCGTCGCTGCGCCGGGCCGCGGGACAGCAGCCGACGCGCCGGCTCCTCGCGGGGAACGTCCAGGTGAATCGCGGCCTGCACCTCAGCGCCCAGCAGCTGGGCCACGGCGAAGGAGGCCTTCGCCTGTTCGACGGTCCGCGGGAACCCGTCAAGGACGTAGCCACCTGCCTCGACCGCGGCGACGACCGGTTTGCGCAGCATGCCCATGACCACGGCGTCCGGAACCAGATCGCCGCTGTCGACGTAGGACTTGATCGTCTGCCCGAGCGACGTCTGGTCCCTGGCGTGCTGGCGCAGCAAGTCGCCGCTGGAGACGTGCGCTATGCCGAATCGCTCGGCTAGCCGCTCGGCCTGCGTTCCCTTGCCCGCGCCGGGGGCGCCGATCAGCAGCAGGCGCATCTGATCA
>CABEAR010000603.1_pt1 | contig 68307 bp, 56 predicted proteins | sample 3422041 | NCBI WGS metagenome assembly CABEAR01 (sample SAMEA5534326, study PRJEB31848) | metagenome | biome: tundra; feature: field; material: soil | place: USA | collected 2013-05 | depth 0.15 m | reverse complement strand
CCCCTGGGCCGTCCGCCGCGCCAGTCCGGCGCCCCGCACCGGCCAGCACCCGCAGCAGCGACGCCGGCGCACAGACATCCGCGCCGTCCATCGCCCGGTCGATGCCGAGCGCCTGGCACAGGCTGCCCGGTCCGCGGGCGAGCTCACGCTCGGCGATCGCGGGCCCGCCGGGCCGCCGCGGCGCAGTCCGCCGGGCGGCCGCGAGCGCCGCGCCCTCCATCACCCTCCCGGCCCGCAGCAGCACGGCCTGGGCTTCGCCCTCCGGCAGGCAGACCAGGTTCACGCAAAAATGCATGCCGTAGGTGAAGTACACGTACGCATGCCCAGGCGGCCCGAACATGACCGCGTTGCGGGCCGTCCTCCCGCGGTAGGCGTGCGAGGCAGGATCGGCCTGGCCCGCGTACGCCTCGGTCTCCACGATGACCGCAGCGACCTGCCCGTCCGGGCCGTCGTGCACGAGTACCTGGCCCAGCAGGTCCGGCGCCACTTCGGCGGCCGGACGGCCGAAGAACTCACGCGGCAGGACCGGCCCCGGATGCCGCTGCATGCTCGCGCCGGACCGTCAGCGGGCGGCCGCCCAGGCCGCGTGCTCGTCAACCGCAAGCCGCAGCCTGGCCAGCTGCTCGGCCACCCGCACCGGCGCGGTCCCGCCGCGCCCGTCTCTGGCCGCCAGCGCGCCGGCGACCGTCAGGACCTCGCGGACGTCGGGTGTCAGCCGCGGCGAGACCTTCGCCAGGTCCGCGTCGCTGACGTCAATGAGCTCGCACTCGTGCACCTGGCACCACACCACGAGGTGCCCCACCACCTCATGCGCCTCGCGGAACGGGACGCCGCGCCGCACCAGATGCTCGGCGAGGTCGGTGGCGAGCGCGTAACCGGCCGCGGCGCTGTCGGCCAGCCGCTGCGTGTGGAAACGCAGCGTGCCGATCAGGCCCGACATCGCCGGCAGCAGGAGCAGCAGCGTGTCCACCGCGTCGAAGACCGGTTCCTTGTCCTCCTGCAGGTCGCGGTTGTAGGTCAGCGGCAGCCCCTTGAGCATGCTGAGCAGGCCGGTGAGACCGCCGATGAGGCGGCCCGCCTTGCCGCGCGCAAGCTCGGCGACATCGGGGTTCTTCTTCTGCGGCATGATCGAGGAACCGGTCGCGTATGCGTCGTCGATCTCGGCCCAGCCGAACTCGTGCGAGGACCACAGCACGACCTCCTCCCCCAGCCGGGACAGGTGCACGCCGAGCAGCGCCGCGGCGAAGCAGAACTCGGCGGCGAAGTCGCGGTCGCTGACCGCGTCCATCGAGTTGTCCGCCGCGGCGTCGAAGCCGAGCTCGGCCGCCACCGCGTCCGGGTCTACCGGCAGCGAGGACCCGGCCAGCGCGCCGGAGCCCAGCGGGCAGATGGCAGCGCGCCGGTCCCAGTCGCGCAGCCGGCCCGCGTCCCTGGCCAGCGGCTGGGCGTGCGCCAGCAGCTGGTGGGCCAGCAGCACCGGCTGGGCGTGCTGCAGGTGCGTCAGGCCCGGCGCGGGCGTGTCGAGGTGGCGTTCCGCCTGGGCCATCAGCGCGGTTTCCAGCTCGGCCAGCCGGGCGGCAATCAGCCGCGCGTGGTCACGCAGGTAGAGCCGCAGGTCGGTGGCGACCTGGTCGTTGCGGCTCCGGCCCGCCCGCAGCTTGCCGCCGAGCGAGCCGACCCGCTCGAGCAGCCCGCGCTCCAGCGCGGTGTGCACGTCCTCGTCGTCGGCGCCCGGCCGGAACGTGCCGTCGCGACAGGCTCGGCTCAGCTCGTCGAGGGCGGCCAGCAGGCGCCCGAGCTCAGCGTCGTCGAGCAGCCCGGCCCGATGCAGCACGCGTGCGTGCGCACCGGACGCCAGCAGGTCGTAGGGCGCAAGCCGCCAGTCGAACTGGACGCTCACCGACAGCCGGGCCAGCGCCTCGGCGGGCCCCGACTCGAACCTGCCGCCCCAGAGCCGCAGCGGCTGATTTCGCTCCTCGTCTCCCACGCCATTCCTCTCGCTTCCATGATCGTGGTGGATCACTGTTGCCAGCACACCAGCGATCCACCATGATCATGCGCCAGTCCGTGCCCGCGCTGGATCTGCGTCCTCGAAATCTCAGCTTGCCACCTTGCGGTCCCGGTCGGCCGCGATCTTGGTGGGCAGGCCGAACAGCTCGACGAAGCCCTTGGACAGCGCCTGATCGAAGACATCGCCGGTGTCGTAGGTGGCGAGGTTGTAGTCGTACAGCGCCGCCGGGCTGCGGCGGCCGGTCACGACCGCGCGGCCGCCGTGCAGCCGGACCCGCACGTCGCCGGTCACCTGGCGGGACGCCTCGGTCAGGAACGCCTCGAGGGAGCGCCGCAGCGGCGAGAACCACAGCCCGTCGTAGACCAGCTCGGTCCAGCGCTGCTCGGCCAGCCGCTTGAACCGGGCCAGGTCCCGCTCCATGCAGACGTTCTCCAGCTCCTGGTGCGCGGTGATCAAGGTGATCGCGCCGGGTGCCTCGTAGATCTCCCGGCTCTTGATGCCGACCAGGCGGTCCTCGACCAGATCGATCCGGCCGATCCCGTGCGCGCCGGCCAGCGCGTTCAGCTCGGTGATGATCTGCAGCGGAGTGAGCGGCTGGCCGTCGATCGCGACCGGCAGCCCGTGGGTGAAGCTGATGATCACCTCATCTGGCTCGCGGGCTGCGGCAGGATCGCTGGTGTAGCCGTAAACGTCGTCGTGCGGCGCCTCCCAGATGTCCTCCAGGTGGCCCGTCTCGCAGCTGCGACCCCACAGGTTCTGGTCGATCGAGTACGGCGACCTCGAGGTCACGCTGATGGGAAGGCCCTTCTCGGCCGCGAACGCGATCGCCTTGTCCCTGGTCATGCCGGAATCCCGGACCGGGGCAAAGACCGTGACGTCGGGCGCCAGGCTGGCCAGGCCCACCTCGAAGCGAACCTGGTCGTTCCCCTTGCCCGTACAGCCGTGCGCCACCGTGCTCGCGCCGACCTGCGCCGCGACCCTGGCCAGGTGGACAGCGATCAGCGGCCGGGACAGGGCCGAGACCAGCGGATAGCGGTCCATGTACAGCCCGTTCGCCCGCAGGGCCGGCATGCAGTAGTCGGTGGCGAATTCATCGCGGGCATCGATGACCGCCGAGTCGGCCGCTCCGCACGCCAGCGCACGGGCGCGGATGATCTCCATATCCTCGCCGCCCTGGCCGACATCGACGGCCAGCGCGATCACCTCCGCGCCGGTGCGCTCGGCGATCCAGCCGATCGCCACGGACGTGTCAAGGCCGCCGGAATAGGCCAGCACAACTTTCTCGGTCACCGGATTCCCTCCTCAGGGGATTTCAGGGGATTGGTACGGGGGACGCAGGCGCGGCGGGCTCCGCTGCGCGCGGGACGCTGAATTTCACCGCGGCCTCCGCTGCGCGCGAGACGCCGGACCTCGCGGCGGATTCGGCTGCGGGCAGGACGCCGAACCTCACGGCGGGCTCCCCGCGTGGGCGCGCCGCTCGGCGAGCCGCAGCAGGGCCTGCGCCAGCTCCTGGCCGCCTGCCGGATCGCGGGCGATGACCAGGACGGTGTCGTCGCCGCCCACCGTACCGAGTACCGACGGCCAGTCCGCCTGGTCGAGTACCGAGGCCAGCAGCTGCGCCGCGCCCGCCGGCGTGCGCAGGACCACCAGGTTGGCGCTTGCCTCGGCGCTGACGAGCAGCTCGCCGACCAGCCGGGCCAGCCGGGCTGACGGCCCGGCGCCCGGGCCCGCGCTGCCCGGCTCTCCCGCCAGCGCGTAGAGGAGTGCGCCATCGGGGCCACGCAGCCGCACCGCGCCGAGTTCCTCGAGATCGCGCGACAGCGTGGCCTGGGTGACCCGGATGCCGCGCTGGCCGAGCCGGTCGGCCAGTTCCTCCTGGGACCGCACCGGCGCGCTGCCCCGGGTCAGGATCACGGTGATCTGAACCTGCCGTGCTGCCTTGGTCACCGGTCCCGTGGCGACGCCGCGGCTCACCGTCGCCACCCCAGCAGCCAGGACAGCAGCGCCTTCTGCGCGTGCAGCCGGTTCTCGGCCTCATCCCAGGCCAGGCTGGCCGGCCCGTCCAGCACGCTGCCGGTAATCTCCGCGCCGCGGTGCGCCGGCAGGCAGTGCAGGACCCGGCAGCCGGGGGCGGCAAGCCCGAGCTTCTCCTCGTCCAGGCGGAACGCGATCATCGCGGCGGTCCGCGCATCTTCCTGGCCTTCCTGCCCCATCGATGTCCACACGTCCGTCGCCAGCACGTCGGCGCCCTTGCACGCGTCGGCCGGGTCGGCGAAGACCGCCACCGAGCCGCCGGTGCGGCCCGCGATCGCCGCGGCCGTCGCCAGCACCTCCTGGTCCGGCCAGAACGGCTCCGGCGCGGCGATCGTGACGTGCAGACCGGCGGTCGCCCCGCCGAGCAGGTAGGAGCGCGCCATGTTGCCGGATCCGTCGCCGAGGAAGGTGAGCGCCCGCCCGGCCAGTCCGCCGAACGCCTCGCTGATGGTCAGCAGATCGGCGAGCACCTGGCAGGGGTGGAACTGATCGGTCAGGCCGTTGACGACCGGCACGGGGCTGACCGACGCCAGCGCCTCAATCCGGTCCTGGCCAAACGTGCGCCACACGATGGCCGACACCTGCCGGCCCAGCACCCGGCCGACATCCTCGATGCTCTCGCCGCGGCCGAGATGCGTCGCCTGAGCGTCGAAGACCAGGGCGTGGCCGCCAAGCTCGGCGACGCCGACGGAGAAGGACAGCCGGGTGCGCAGCGACGGCTTGTCGAAGATCACCGCGACGCTGCGCGGGCCCGCCAGCGGCTGCCGGCCGAACCTGTCCGCCTTCATCGCCGCTGCCAGGCCGAGCACTTCGGCCTGCTCGGCTGGCGACAGGTCATCGTCGCGAAGGAAGTGCCGGAGTGCTCCGCCTGCAGCTGGCTGGGCTTTCCCCGGACCCGGCGGCCCGTCCTGCCACGCAGCCATCATGCCTCCTGCCGGGCCAGGTCGCTGGCCTCGTCCAGGATCGCGGGCAGCGCGGCGGTGAATGAGTCGGCCTGGCCGGCGCTGAGGATCAGCGGCGGCGCCAGCCGGATCGCGTCCGGCTGCACAGCGTTGACCAGGAAGCCCGCCGACCTGGCCGCCGCCTCGACGGTGGCAGCCGCTGGCTCGGCGAGCACGATGGCCAGCCACAGCCCGCAGCCGCGCACCCCGGTAGCCAGCGGATGCGCCGCCGCCTCGATGCCGGCCGCGAGCCGGCCGCCGACCTGCGCCGCATTGGCCAGCAGCCCGTCCCGCTCGATCGTGTCCAGCACGGCGAGGGCCGCCGCGCAGACCAGCGGGTTGCCGCCGAACGTGCTGCCGTGGTCGCCCTTGCGGAGGGCGGCGCCGCACTCGCCGAACCCGATGCACGCGCCGATCGGCAGCCCGCCGCCGAGTCCCTTGGCCAGCGTGACAACATCGGGCGTGATCCCCTCGGCCTGATGCGCGAACCACGCCCCGGTCCTGCCGATCCCGCTCTGGATCTCGTCCAGCACCAGCAGGGCCCCGGCGTCGTCGCAGGCTTCCCGCGCGGCACGCAGGTAGCCGGGCGGCGCGGGCACGACGCCCGCCTCGCCCTGGCATGGCTCGAGGAATACCGCGGCGCAGTCCGGCCCGACCGATGAGCGCAGCGCCACCGGATCACCGAAAGGCACAAACCGAACGTCAACACCGAAGGGGCCAAACGGGAGCCTGATCGAGCTCTTTCCGGTCAGGCCGAGCGCTCCCATGGTCCGGCCGTGAAAGCTTCCCTCCGCGGCGACGATGACGGGCCGGGAGTCACCTTGCCGGCGCCGCACGAGCTTGATCGCGGCCTCGTTGGCCTCGGCTCCGGAGTTGGCGAAGAACACCCGGCCGTCGGCGCCGAGCAGCCCGAGTATCCGTTCGGCCAGGGCCACCTGTCCCTCGTGCAGGTAGAGGTTGGATGTGTGCACCAGGGTCGCCGCCTGGCGGCTCACCGCCTCGGCAATGGCCGGATGCGCGTGCCCGAGCGAGTTGACCGCGATGCCGGCGACCAGATCCAGGTACTCGTTGCCGTCCACATCCCAGACCTGACAGCCCCGGCCGCGGGCCAGCGCCACCGGCGGCATCCCGTAGGTCTGCATCACCGCCGCCGCATACCGGTGCTGCAGCCGCTCGGTAGCGCTCATGCGATCCTCCAGCCGCTTCCGCCTGCATTGCTGTCCCGGCCTGCACTGCTTCGGGCACCGTCGGGCACCACCATGGTGCCGATGCCCGAGTCGGTGAAGATCTCCAGCAGGACGGCATGGGACAGCCGCCCGTCCAGAACGTGCGCCTGCGGCACTCCGCCCCGGACAGCGGTCAGGCAGGCCCTCATCTTGGGGATCATGCCGCCGCTCAGCCCGGGCAGCATCGCCGCCAGCTGCATGCCGGTGAGCTGGCTGATGACCTCGCCGACGGCCGGCTCCGCAGCCGCGGCGCCCGCGCTGGCCGGCTCTGCGCTGGCCGGCTCTGCGCTGGCCGGCTCGCCCGGCCAGTTCGCGTACAGCCCGGCCACGTCGGTGAGCACGACCAGCTTGGCGGCGTGCAGAGCGACCGCCAGCTCCGCGGCCGCGGTGTCGGCGTTGACGTTGTAGATCTCGCCGGCCTCACCGCGGGCGACGCTGGAGATCACCGGAATTCGGCTGTCGGCCAGCAGGGCGGCCACTGCGCCCGGATTGACGGACTCGATCTGCCCGACCTGGCCCAGGTCGACCAGCTCGCCGTCCACGGTGGCCTGCGCCCGGCTGGCCGTGAGCAAGTGCGCGTCCTCGCCGGACATGCCGACCGCAAACGGGCCGTGCTGATTGATCAGCCCGACGACTTCCCTGTTCACCTGGCCGGTGAGTACCATCCGGACGACATCCATGGCTTCCGGCGAGGTGACCCGCAGCCCGGCGCGAAACGTGACGGGCATGCCCAGCTTGTCCAGGTGCGCGCTGATCTGCGGGCCGCCGCCGTGCACCACAACGGGGCGCAGCCCGGCATACCGCAGGAAGACCACATCCTCGGCGAATGCGACGCGCAGCGCCGAGTCGGTCATGGCGTGGCCGCCGAGCTTGATGACGACCGTCTGACCGTGAAAGCGCTCCAGCCACGGCAGCGCCTCGATCAGGGTCGCCGCCTTGGCGAGGGCGTCGGTCCTGCTGCTGGCGATGTTTCCCGCTCGGGACTGCGCAGCCATCATGTTGAGTAGTCCGAGTTCAGCTGGACGTACTCGGCGGTCAGGTCGCTGGTCAGGATCGTCGCCGTGTCTTTGCCTGCCTGCAGGTCAACGGTGATGGTCACCGCTCGCGGCCGCAGGTCGACCGCTGCGGCGTCGTTGGTGCCGCAGCCGCTGCGGCAGACCCACACGCCATTGATCGCCACGTCCAGCTCGTCGGGCTCGAACGTCGCGCTGGTGGTCCCGATAGCGGCCAGCACCCGGCCCCAGTTCGGATCCTCCCCGGCGATCGCGCACTTGAGCAGATTGCACCGCGCGATCGCGCGGCCGACGGTCACGGCTTCGTCCTCGCTGGCCGCGCCGGCTACCTCGATCGTGATGGCCTTGCTGGCGCCCTCGGCGTCCTGCTGCATCTGGCCGGCCAGGTCCGCGCACGCAGCCGTCAGCAGTTCGGTGAAGTCGCCGGGATCGGCTGATACCTGCGCCGCGGCACTGGCCAGCAGCAGGACGGCGTCGTTCGTGGACATGCAGCCGTCAGTGTCGAGCCGGTCGAATGTGCTGCGTACGGCCATTCGCAGCGCCGAGTCGAGATCGGCGGCCGGCAGGCTGGCGTCGGTCGTCAGCACGACCAGCATGGTGGCCAGGGCGGGCGCGAGCATGGCCGCTCCCTTTGCCATCCCGCCGATCGTGTAGCCAGGCCCCTGCAGCTGGACCGTTTTGGCGACCGTGTCCGTCGTCCGGATCGCATCGGCGGCCGCCGCGCCGCCGTCAGCGCGGGCCGCGGCCACGAGAGCGTCCACGCCTGGAAGCAGTTTGTCCATCGGCAGTCGCTCGCCGATCAGCCCGGTTGAGCACACGGCCATGTCCGCCGCCGAGCCGCCGATCGCCTCGGCGAGCCGCTCTGCGGTGCGGTGGGCGTCCTGGAATCCGGCCGGGCCAGTGCAGGCGTTGGCGCCGCCTGAGTTGAGCACCACGCCGCGGACCCGTCCGCCGCGGATGACCTGCTGAGTCCAGAGCACGGGGGCCGCCTTGACCCGGTTGGCGGTGAAAACCCCGGCGGCCGCGTTCGACGGGCCGTCGTTGAGCACCACGGCAAGGTCCGGACTGCCCGACTCCTTGATTCCCGCCGCCAGGCCAGCCGCGCGGAAACCGCGCGGGGCAGTGACACTCATGGTGCGACCCCGCAGCTAGTCAGGCCGGCCGTCTCAGCCAGGCCGAGCATCAGGTTGGCATTCTGGACAGCCTGCCCTGCGGCGCCCTTGCCCAGGTTGTCGATGGCGGCCAGCACGGTCGCGCGGCCCGCGCGGGTGTCGGCCGCTGCCTGCAGGTGGACGCCGTTCGAGCCGGCTACCGCTGCCGTCGTCGGCCAGCTGCCCTCGGGGAGCAGGCAGATGAACGGCTCGCCGGCGTACGCGTCAGCCAGCGCGGCGCGCAGCTCCGCCGTAGTCGTCGCCGCCTCGGTCAGCCGTCCCGTGGTGGGCTGCGCCGTGGTCAGCTGCGCCGTGGTCAGCCGCCGTGTGGTCAGCCGCGCTGTGCAGGTGGCGAGGATGCCGCGCGGCATCGGCGCGAGCACCGGCGTGAACGAGACTCGGGCGCTCTGCTCGAGTTCCCGGCCGCTCCCCTGCAGATCTGCTGCGCTCTGGCCGGCCGCCCGCCGCGATCGGGCCTCATCGAGCGCCTGCTCGATCTCCGGCGTGTGCCGGTGCGCGCCGGCCGCCTGATAGGCCGACACCGCCCCCATCACCTCGCTGGCGAGCAGGTTAGTCCGCAGCGACCGCCCGGCACCGGACGTGCCGGAGGCGGCGACGACCACGACATCGGCCGGCTCAGTGAGCCCGGCCGCAGCCAGCGGCGTCAGCGCGACTATCGCGGCGGTCGCGTAACAGCCGGGCACGGCGACCCGGCGGGCTGCCCGGATCTGCTCGCGCGCGCCCGGCAGCTCAGGCAGGCCGCAGGTCCACCGGCCGGGATGCTCGCCTAGATAATGGCGGCCCCACGCAGCGGCGTCGGACAGCCTGAAGTCGGGCCCGAGGTCGACGATCCTGGTCGTCGCCGGGAAGCGCGCGGCCGCCTGGGCCGATTCGCCGGCCGGCAGGGCCAGGAAGGCCAGATCGCAGCCGGACGCCCCTTCCGTGCCCGCCGGATCGAAGATCCGGCTGGCCAGGGCGGGCAGTGCGGCCAGATGCGGGTGCACCTCGCCGATCGTCTTGCCGGCATTACTGCCTGCCGTGACGGCACCCAGCTCCAGATCAGGATGGCCAGCCAGGATCCGGAGCAGCTCGCCCCCGGCGTACCCGCTGGCGCCCGCCACCGCTACCCGCGCTCCCATCGACCCCTCCATGAGCCACCCTGCAGTCAGATCCGAACACGGGCAGCACTCTGCATGATTATGCAGCAGTTCGACATATTATGCAAGCACGCTGCAGCCGGCCGCACCAAGTCCGGCCGGCCGCGTGACAGTGACGGCCCTGAGCTGAGCTGAGTCCGGCGGCTCAGCAAGCGCGCCAGGCAGCGGGCCGCGGCCGGGGAGTCGACTTGGGGAGATTGCGGGTCGGACGGCATGATGTGGGGCGCGGAAAGGAGAAGTGCCATGCGCGCTCGCCGGCCTGAGCCGGGCACGAGCCAGCCGCTGCGACTGCTGGCGGGCTGTGCCACGGCCGCCGCTATCGGCGGGCTGCTCATCGCCGGCTGCGGCGGGCAGGCGGCACGGCCGGCGGCGCCCGCCACCGTCACCTCGTGCGGGACGACGCGGACGGCCGCGGCGGTTCCGGTAGATATCCGGGTCAAGCGCGGCAGCGTTTCCTGCTCGACCGCGATGATGGTGGAACGCGACTACGCCAAGGCGATCATCGAGGGCCACGCGCCCGGCAACGGCGGCGGCGGCCCGGTGTCCGTGCAAGGCTGGACCTGCCAGGGATTTGCCACGCCCGTCGTACTGAAGACCGGCGATGCCTCCGAGTGCGTTCAGGGCAGCAGCGAGATCCTCGCCATCCTGCTGCCCCCCGCGCAATCCGGCTAACCGCCCCGGTTACGACCCCCCGCGCAGCACGGCACCGGTGCGGCGGGCCGCCTCGGAAACCACCGCATCGCGCGCGGCGCTGGCTTCCTCGGCGGTGAGCGTGCGGTCCAGCGCGCGCAGCCGCAGCGTGTACGCCAGTGACTTGCGGCCGGGACCGACCTGCTCACCGGTGTACACATCGAAGAGGCGGACATCCTCGAGCAGGATGTCCGAGCCTAGGCCGGCCCCGCCAGCGGCAAGCGCGCGCTGCACCTCCGCCGCGGGCACGGCGTCGGCGACGACCAGTGCCACATCCTGCGTCGCGACCGGGTAGATCGAGATGACCGGCGCCTGAACGGGCCCGAGCGCATCGGCCGCCGTCTCGATGACCGACAGCTCGAGTTCGGCGGCGCATGTCCGCGGCGGCAGGCCGAAGGCCTGCACCACGCGCGGGTGCAGTTCGCCGGCGTGGCCCGCCAGCCATTCCTTGCCCTCGCCGGCCTGGACGTACAGCGCGGCGCATCGGCCCGGATGCCAGGGCTGCATCTGCTCGGCCCGGACCGAGAACGAGACCCGGCTGATCTGCAGGACCTGGCGCGTGGCCTCGATCGCGTCCGCGAAGATGGCTGGCCGGCCGTTACCCCACCAGCCCGCCGCCTCGCGCTCGCCGGCCAGCACCACCGCCAGGTGCAGCGGCTGGTCGGGAAGCGCCGCATCCAGTGCGGCCACCTCGGCCACCGAGGGCCCCCGGTCGACGCGCAGGAGCGGGCCGACGCGCTGGCCCTCCGGGCGGGCGCGGAAGACCAGCCCGTGCTCGAACAGAGCTACGTCAGCGAAGCCGCGCCCGATGTTCCTGGCGAGTACCCGGAAGAGACCGGGCAGCAGCGTGGTGCGCAGCAGCGGCTCCTCCTCCCGCAGCGGGTTGGCGATGCTGAGCGCCCGGCGGCGCGGGTCCGCCAGACCCAGCTGCATCTGATCGGCGTCCGCGGCCGAGCTGAACGGGCTGCTGATCACCTCGACATAGCTCGATGCTGCCAGCGCCCGGCCGATCGTCCTGCGCATCCGCTGCCGGTCGGTCAGGCCGCGGCCGGCCGCCGCGCGCGGCATCCGGACCGGGATGTTCTCATATCCTTCCAGCCGGATGACTTCCTCGGCCAGGTCACTGGGATCAGTCAGGTCCGGCCGCCAGGACGGCGGCAGGACGACGAGCCGCTCGCCGGACCGGTCGTGACGGCCGCGATCGCTGCGGATGTGCCGGCTCGGCAGCACGCCCCCGACCGCCGCGGCCAGGCCGGCGCCCCTGCCGACTCGGGTGCCATGCTCCGCGGAGTCGCCGCGATCGGCATCAGCCGCCGCGGCGCCGCCGCCTGATCCCCCGCTCGGCGCGCCGTCTGCGCCGCCGGGGTCCCGGTCCGTGCTCACCTCGCAGCCGACCTGGCCCAGGCGGCGTATTGCGACGTCGCGGCCGTAGGCCATCCCGGCAACCTCATCCGGGTAATCGGCTGCCATCACGATGGATACCGGCGGCACCGGGACGGACGCATGGGTGCAGCCGGGCACGACGGTGCCGCCGCCCAGGCGGGCCAGCAGCGACGCCGCCTTCGCCGACGCCCGCAGCGGCAGCTCGCGGTCGACTCCGCGCTCGAACCGTGCGGACGCCTCGCTGAACAGCCGGTGCCGGCGGCTCATCCGGGCCGTTCCCACTGGCGAGAAATGCGCGGCCTCGATCACCAGGTCGCGCGAGTCTTCGGTGATCTCGGTGGCCAGCCCGCCCATGGTGCCGGCCATCGAGATCGGGCCGGATGAGTCGGCGATCAGGATGTCCTCGGGATCGAGCTCGCGGACGACGTGATCCAGCGTCTCCAGCCGCTCGCCGGGGCGGGCCCGGCGGACCACGATGGGGCCCGACAGCCGGGCCCGGTCGAACGCGTGCAGCGGCTGGCCGAGCTCGAGCATCAGGTAATTTGTGACATCCACGGCCAGCGACACGCAGCGCGTTCCGGCGCGCGCCAGCCGGACCCGGATCTGCATCGAGGTCGGCCGTGTCTCGTCCATGCCGCGGACCTCCCGCAGCACGAACCGGTCACAGGCGGTCGGGTCCTCGATGCTGGCCGGATGCACCTCCGCCGACATCTCGGCCGGCCTGGCCGTGTCATCCTGGCCGCCGGGCAGGCCCGTATCCGCCGGGTCGGTGAACTCCGCGCCGAATGCGATCGCCAGCTCCCTGGCGATGCCGCGGATGGACAGCGCGTAGCCCTTGTCCGGCGTCACGTTGATATCGAGCACATCGTCGCGCAATCCGGCGTACGCCGCGAAATCCGCGCCGAGCGGCGCGTCCGGGGACAGCACCAGGATCCCGGAGTGGTCGTCGCCGATGCCGAGCTCGGCAGCGGAGCAGATCATCCCGTCGGACGTCCGGCCGTAGGCCTTGCGCGCGCCGATCTCGAAGCCGCCGGGCAGCATGGCGCCAGGCAGCGCGAGCGGCACCAGGTCGCCCGCGGCGAAGTTGACGGCGCCGCAGACGACCTGCCGCTCACCCGAGCCGGTGTCGACCCGGCAGTACCGGATCGGCTTGCGGAACTCAGTCAGCTCCTCGACGGCAGCGACCCGTGCGACCACCATGCCGCTGATGTCGTGGCCGACCTGCTCGATGCCCTCGACCTCAAGGCCGGCCGCGGTGAGCCGCCGAGCGACCTCGCCGACGGCGGCGGCCGGGTCGAGGCTGACGTACTCCCGCAGCCAGGAAAGCGGAACCCGCATCACGCCTCCTGTACGAATGCCCGGCTGAACCGGACGTCACCGTCCAGCGTGTCCCTGATGTCGGCGACGGCGTGCCGCACCATCAGCGTCCGCTCGATCCCCAGCCCGAACGCGAAACCGCTGTACCGGTCCGGGTCGATCCCGCAGGCGACGAGCACCCGCGGGTTGACCATGCCGCAGCCGGCAATCTCGATCCAGCCCTGCGACTTGCAGACCCGGCACGGCTGCCCGCCTGGCCGGGTCGACGCGCCGCGGCAAACGTGGCACTCCATGGACACGTCCGCGGACGGCTCGGTGAACGGGAAGAAGTCCGGCCGCAGCCGCGTCCGAAGCCCTGAGCCGAACATTGCCTCAACGAACGCGTTGATGGCGCCGCGCAGGTCGGCCATGGTCAGTCCCTCGTCCACGGCCAGGCACTCGATCTGATGGAAGACCGGGCTGTGGGTGGCGTCCAGGGTGTCGCGCCGGAAGCACTTGCCGGGGCTGACGACATACAGCGGCAGCGGGCGGGTGAGCATCGACCTGATCTGCACCGGCGAGGTCTGGGTGCGCAGCACCACGCCCGAGCGCGGCTCCCCGTCCGGCCCGGCGACGAACAATGTGTCCTGCATCTCGCGGGCCGGGTGGTCGGGCGGCACGTTCAGCGCATCGAAGTTATACCACTCGGCCTCGACCTCCGGCCCTTCGGCAACCTCGTAGCCCAGGCCCACGAAGATGTCCACCAGGCGATCGGCCACGGTCGTGACCGGATGCCTGGCCCCGGCCGGGGCCCTGTCCCATGGCAGGGTGACGTCGGCGGCTTCCTCGACGAGGACCCGCCGGTCGCGCTCGGCCTCCAGCTCCTGCTGCCGGCTGGCAAGCGCCTGCCTGATCACGCCGCGGGCCTTGCCGACCCGCTTGCCGGTCTCAGCCCTGGCCGCCGGGGGCAGCGCGCCGATCTCTGCGTTCGCCAGGTTGATCGGGGCCCGGTCGCCCGCGTTCGCCAGCCTCGCCGCCTTCAGCTCGCCGAGATCGCCGGCCGCGGCGATGGCGGCCAGCGCGTCGTCGGTCATCCGCTGAACTGCGTCGGGCGACAGCGCGGCCACCTCCACGGGGTCATAGCTCTTGTTCGGTGCGGACATCGCCTGCTGCTCCCTGCGGTCACCGATTTGTGGTCCGATGCGCTGGCCAATCATCATGCCGAACGGCCGGCGACGTGCTGCTGCCAGCGGCAGGACTCATCGAGCCAGCGGGTGCCTGACCGGACCCGGCATTGGGGCCCGGTCAGTCAGGAATCTCCCCCGAGCGCCCGCCGGTCAGCCGAAGTCGGGAGTACCGGCGGGCATGATAAATCGGAACTCGGCGCCGCCGCCGGGGGCGGTTGCCACGGTGATCGTACCGCCATGCGCTTCGACCAGGCCCTTGACGATGAACAAGCCGAGGCCCGCACCGCCGCGGCGCTTCGCGCGCCAGAACTGGCGGAAGACCCTGGAGGCGAGCTCGGGCGCGATGCCCTGACCCTGGTCGCGGACGGAAACCGCCACCCCAGGAGCATCTGCGACCGCCGCCGGCTCCACCACGGTGCTAACCGTACCAGCACCGTGCCGGACCGCATTCTCAATAAGGTTGCCCAGGATCTGGTCCACCTTGTCGACGTCCAGCCAGGTCTCCGGCAGGCCGTCGCGCACCACGACACGGAACCGGTCCTGGCGATCCCCGGCGGCAGCCCGGCCGCTGATTATCTTGGCGACCCTGGCCGGGACATCCACCAGCTCGCGGTGCACCTCGATCCGGCCCGACTCGATCCGCGACACATCGAGCAGCTCGGTGATCAGGCGGGTGACCCGGTCCGCATCGGCGTTGACGGTCTCCAGCATGACCCGCTTCTGGTCGTCGGTGAACCTGGTCCACTTGGCCAGCAGCGTCGCCGTGAAGCCCTTGACGCTGGTGAGCGGCGAGCGCAGCTCGTGCGCCACGGTGGAGACCAGGTCGGCCCGGCTGCGCTCCACCCGCGCCCGCTGCGATGCGTCCCGCAGCGTCACCGCCAGCCGCCGGACGGCGCCGGGGGCTCGGTGCCAGCCCTCGCGCGGCCGACTGCCGCGCGGGTACCGCACGTAGCCGATGCTGACAAGCAGCTCGGTCCCGTCCGCCAGGTACAGCGAGCGCTCCGGATGCCGGGTTCGGGTCGCCAGTCCCTGGTAGGGCCGGGAGTACTGCCACCAGCACCGGCCCTCGATGTCCCGCAGCGGGAGCACCTGGCAGATATCATTGCCGAGCGCGTGCCGTGCGGCGATCCCGGTCAGCCGCGTGGCCGCCCGGTTGAAGACGGTAATCCGGCCCGCGTTGTCGGCGATCACGAGCCCGTCGGGAAGATCATCAGCGCAGACCGGCGCGCTGCTGCAATCCTTTGCAGCATCCGGCGCGGTGGTCACCGCCGCCGTCGCCTGGCCCGACACGGTCCCGTCCACTGCAGCGCCGCCTCCGCGTTGCCTGGTCCCCGGCACACGGAAACACCGCCTGCGGCGAAGTCCGGGGGACAACCCGCAGCAGGCTGTGATGCGCCCGAGCCAGCCAGCCGGTGACCCGGCCGGACTGGTCATGACGCACCGTGATCAGACTCTAGCGCGTCCGGAACACCAAGCGGCACCCCCCAGCTGCCCGGAGAATGCACACGGTTGCAGGAATCCACTCGCCGACGCCCGCCGATAACCGCCGGCGATGCCCGGCGCTGAAGCGGCCTGGCGGCCGGCTGGCCGGTCAGCCAGAGCGGGGCGCGGACCGCTGCGTCAGGGCGGAGGCGTACAGGCACACAGCGGCAGCGGCCGCCAGATTGAGGCTCTCCGCCTGACCGTAGATCGGCACCGCCACCGAGTCGTCTGCCAGCGCGGCAAGCTCCGCGGGCAGCCCCCAGGCCTCGTTACCGAACAGCCACGCGGTGGGACCGCGGAGCTGGCCGACCGCGTCCAGCTCATCGAGGCGGCGCCGGGCGCCGCCGTCGGCGGCCAGCAGCCGGACCCCCGCGCTGCGCAAAGCCGCCGCGACCACCGGGAGCGGCGCGCCAGCGACGACCGGCAGATGAAAGAGACTGCCCGCGGCCGAGCGCACGCACTTGCTGTTGTAGGGGTCGACCGACGCTTCGGCGAAAATGACGCCGTCGGCACCTGCCGCGTCCGCCGTCCGCAGCACGGTCCCCGCATTGCCGGGATCACGGACGTTCGCCAGCACGGCCACCAGCCGGGGCGATGCGCCCGCCAGGTCGGCCAGCGGGACGTCGAGAAAACGGCAGACCGCCAGCACGCCCTGCGGGGCGACTGTCTGGGCAAGCTCGGCCATTACCTCGCCGCTCACCGTGTGCACAGCCGCGCCCTGGTCCGTGGCCTGCCGGACGAGACCGGCGTACCGGGAGCTGGCCGGCCCGGTGACGAAAAGCCCGGTCAGCACTCCGGGCAACCGGAGCGCCGCGGCCACCGACTGCGGGCCCTCGGCCAGGAAGGCTCGGGACCGCTGCCGGAATGCGCGCTTGGCCAGCTGCCGGGCAGCCTTGACCCGCGGCGACCGGATGCTGGTTATCTCGCCGGCCGCCTCCGGTCCGGGCGGCCCTGCCGCGGCAGCCGTGGCCATCCCAGCGCTGCCCGGCCCCACATTCCTGCCCGGCCCCGCGTCTCGGCCCGACCCGACGTTCCTGCCGGGCGCGACGTCTGCCTCCGGGCCTAGGCCGCGGCCGAGTCGGCTGCGCCGTCGGCCTCGGGCAGCGCGTTCCTGGCGACTTCCACCAGCGCTGAGAACGACTGCGGATCAGCGACTGCCATCTCGGCCAGCATCCGCCGGTCGACATCGACGCCCGCGATCTTCAGGCCCTGGATGAATCTGTTGTAGGTCATGCCGTCAGCGCGGGCGGCGGCGTTGATGCGCTGGATCCACAGCCGTCGGAACGCACCCTTGCGGTCCTTGCGGTCGCGGTACGCATACGTCATCGAGTGGAGCATCTGCTCCTTGGCCTTGCGGTAGAGCCGGGACCGCTGGCCCCGGTAACCGCTCGCTCGCTCGAGGACGACCCTGCGCTTCTTGTGGGCATTGACCGCCCGCTTCACCCGTGCCATGTGTTCGACTCCCTTGAGGCGGGCCGGGTCACTTCCCCAGCAATCTCTTCATCTTCTTGGTGTCCGCGGGCGCGAGCACGACTTCGTTCGCCAGCCGGCGCGTTCGCGTGGTCGGCTTGTGCTCGAAGTAATGGCTGCGATTGGCCCGGCGGCGCATGATCTTGCCCGTGCCAGTCAGCCGGAACCGCTTGTTGGCGCCGCTGTGCGTCTTCATCTTCGGCATGTCGCCGTGTCTCCATTCTGGCGTGCCGTCGGCACGGTCCCACTGGCGCCCGCGCCGCTGTCTTCCCGCGCACGCAGGCGTAGCTGCCCCCCGGCGCCGCGAACGATTGCGGCTGCCGTCAACTGCTGATCCCTACCGCCGGCGCTCCGGCGCTCCGGCGCTCAGCCCGCCTGGGCCTCCGCCGGGCCCTGGCCCGCTGCCTCGCCCTGCGCGGGCGCAGCGGCACGGGCCGCCGTCTGGGCCGGGGCCGCGCCGCGCCGCGCGGGCACCGGACGTGCTTCGCGCTCAGCGGTCGCGCGGGCGCTCGCCCGCTGATCGACCTTCTCGGTCCTGGCCTCGGACTTCCGCTTATGCGGCCCGATCACCATGATCATGTTGCGGCCGTCCTGCTTGGCCTGTGACTCGACGAAGCCGAGTTCCTCGACGTCAGACGCCAGCCGCTGGAGCAGCTTGTACCCGAGCTCAGGCCGGGACTGCTCGCGGCCGCGGAACATGATCGTCACCTTGACCTTGTCGCCCTGCCGCAGGAACCGCTCGACATGGCCCTTCTTGGTGCCGTAGTCGTGCGGGTCGATCTTCGGCCGGAGCTTTATCTCCTTGATGACGGTCTGCGCCTGGTTCTTGCGCGATTCCCTGGCCTTGAGAGCTGACTCGTACTTGAACTTGCCGTAGTCCATCAGCTTGCACACGGGTGGTCGCGCGGTCGGCGCGACTTCGACGAGGTCGAGGTCTGCCTCCTGGGCCAGCCGGAGCGCATCGTTGATCGCGACGATCCCGATCTGCTCGCCGGCTGGGCCGACCAGCCGCACTTCGGGGACGCGGATGCGCTCGTTGATACGAGGTTCGGTGCTGATGTGACCTCCTTGTGTCACCTGCTGCCTGTCCGGGCCTGTCCCGGCAGGACCTGCCTGGCGCCCGCCCGCATATATGCAGAAAGGCCCCGCAACGATACGCATGCGGGGCCACCATGAGCGCGATCGCGTACCGCCCGGCGGCAGCCGGGCCGTACCCAGGCCCGATCCGGCGGTAAGCCGGGTCTGACCCTGTCGCGCAGACGTCCACGGCCGGCCCGCGAAGCGCGCCCGACCTGGTGCGTCCGGCCTGACCGGCCAGCCCGAAAGCCAGCCAGCCCGCCGGTCAGGCCCGGGGCTTCACACCTAGGCTGTCCGGCTTGGCTACCCGCCAGCAGCGAGCTAGCCAGGTGGGAGGCGGCCGTGGTGGTCCTCCGCTTACGCGTCCGGCACGGCAAGTGCCGGACTTCTCGTCTCGCAAGACTAACGCATAACCCCTCCCCGTGGTATGCCGCTGGCCCTCGTCAGGTTTGGGCGCGGGCCGACAGCGCCGCCAGCCCCGCGGCCCGCATCGCGTCCACCGGGGCGTCGAGCCCGGTCATCAGCTCGACCTGGCGGGCCGCCTGATGCAGCAGCAGGTCGAACCCGCCCGCGACGGCCGCACCGGCCGCCGCGGCCGCTTCGGCGAGCCGGGTGGGCCAGGGCTGATACACCACGTCCAGAACCGCGGCAGGGACGAGAGCGGAGGCGGCAACCCGCGCTGCGTAAATGTCTGCGGCGCCCGCGGGAACTGTAGAGATCAGCAGCAGCCCGCTGCCGGCCTGCGGCAGCTGGCCGTACGGGACCAGCCGGACGGCCGCGCCCAGCCGGCCGGCCGCAGCCAGCAGATCCCCCGCCCGCACCGGGTCACGGACCGCCACCGCCGCATGGTCGATGCCGAGCGCGCGCAGCGCCGCCAGCGCGGCGCACGCCGTGGCACCGGCGCCGATGATCAGGGCTGGCCCGGTAACAGCGGCACCAGCCTGCGACAGGGCTGTCACCATGCCGGGAACGTCGGTGTTGTAGCCGCGGCGCTCCGCGCCGCCGAAGATGACCGTGTTGGCGCCGCCCACCTCGGCGACAAGCGGTCCCGCCTGATCCAGCAGCGGCAGGACAGCCCGCTTCAGCGGCATGGTCAGTGACAGCCCGGCCCAGTCCGGGCCGCAGGAACGCAGCAGCGCCGGCAGCCCGGCCTCGTCGCACTCCATTGCCTCGTAACTCCAGCCGGACAGGCCAAGCGCCGCGTAGGCAGCCGTGTGCAGCACCGGCGACAGCGAGTGCGCAACGGGCGAGCCGAGCACCGCAGCCCTCATCTCGGTGGCCTCATCTCGGTGGCCTCAGCAGGCTTTATCGGCCCGGCACTCGGCCTCGAACTGCGCGAACTGAGCTGAGCTCTTGGTGAATTTGGTGAGGCCGGTCTTCGGATTCACCGTCACGAAATACAGCCAGTTGCCCTTGGCAGGATGCAGCGCCGCCTGGATCGCAGCCGCGGTGGGGTTGTCGATCGGCCCCGGCGGCAGGCCTTTGTGCAGGAAGGTGTTGTACGGGGAGGGAGTGTGCAGCTGCGTGGGCGTGAGCAGGAAGCCGGTCTTGTCCAGGGCGTAGAGCACCGTGCTATCCAGCCCGAGCCGCATCCCCATATTGAGCCGGTTGTCGATAACCCGTGCCACCATCGCGTAGTACTGGGGGGTTCCCTCGGCTTCCAGCAGGCTGGCCTCGGTGATGACCTGGCCCTCGGTGAGCTGTGCCGCCTTGGCGGCCTGCGGCAGGTTGAGACTCTGCGCCTCCTGGTCGAACCGCGCCACCATGGCCTGGAGCATGGCAAGGGCCGAGGTGCCCGGCGGGAAGTTATAGGTCGCCGGGTACAGGTAGCCCTTCGCGCTGCCGCCTGCGTAGGACGGAAGGCCAAGCGCCCTATTGGCCAGCGCCGCCTGGAACTGGCTGACCGGCTTGCCGGTCTGCTTGCTCAGGTCGGCCAGGATCTGGGTGAGCCGCAGGCCGTCGGTGATCTGTACCGTGCTCTGGATACGTGACTTGGGGTTCACCAGCAGCGCGTAGGCGAGCGCCGCGTTCATATGCTTGTGCAGGAGGAAGGTTCCAGGCTCCAGGCCGACCGGGCTCGTGCTGTTTTTCGCGGCCGCGATGAACGGGTCAGCGGACTTGATCACGCCGAGGCTGATCAGCCTCGGTGCCAGCGTGGCGGCCGTATCGCCTGAATTCACCACAACGCTCACCTTGCCAGTGCTCTGGCCGGCGTAGTTCGCGTGCCTGGCGTTGTAGGCGTTATAGAAGTACGAGCCGACGAAGATCACCACGACAACCAGGACGATGAGCGAGATCAGCGGCGCGAGCCACCGCCCCCGCTTGCGCCTGGGCCGGCTGCCATGCCCGCCGCCGCCGTGGTCGGCGAACCCCGGCAGGAACGATCCGTCGCGCGCCCGCCGGCCACCATCGTGAGGCGCGCTGCCCGGTCCGGCGTCGTCGTCTTCCCAGGTAGGGCCGCCTTCCGGCCCGTCGTGTTCGCGCCGGCCGGGCCCGCCAGGCCGGTCGTCGCCTGGGCCGGGGCCGAGCTTGCTTCGGGACCCGGCGCTTCTCCTGGGCCCTGGGCTGGTGCCGCGCCCTCTCGCCATCGGGTCAGCAGCCGGCTCCCCGACTGCCGCGGCAGCCACCGGGTCCTGGCCGTTTGGTGCCGCTGGCGGCCGCCACCGCAGCGGCCCCGGCGAATCCCCGCCCGGCCCGGACCCATTGCCACCAGGCCAGCCGGTGCCTGGTCCGCTGTATTCCCGCCAGTCATGGTCCTGTGGTCCCATTGGTGCCCGGTAGGTCAATGTGGGGTCTGTCAGGCCATAATCGGCTGGACCCAGATCCCGGTTTCGGCCCTGCTTGTTTCCAGCACCGTGCCGGGGACGCCGGTCGTAGTCCTCTCCGGGCGGGTAGCCCGTCGGCTCGCTCGGTGAAATCTGCCCACCCGCGTGCCCGGCATGGCCGCCCGAGCCTGGCGGGTCGTAGGACTCCCGCTGGCCGTCGTGCCCCGCAGGATCGAAGGAGCGCTGCTGACCGTAGGGGTCCGGCAGCCCGAACGAGCTCGGCAGCAGAGACGACTCAGGCGAGTCGTAGCCGGCCGCAGGGTCGTAGCCGGCCGGCGGACCAGCTGGCTGCTGCGTTCCGAAGGCGTCCCAGCGGCCGAACGGATCCGGCGGCTCCTGGGGAACCTGCGAGCCGTAACCGGACGAGTCGCGCGGGCCGAATTGGTCCCTGGTCCGGAGGCCCTCCTGCCGGCCGTTACTGTCCGGCGGACCGTAGCCATTCTCCTGGCCATAGCCGCTCTGCGATCCGTATCCGTTCCGCGGGCCGTAGCCGCCCCGGCGGGCCGGGCCGTGGGGGTCGAGCGGGTCGTACTGGCCCGGCGCGACCGGGGGGCTGAGCGGATCCGGGCGAACCGGGGAGCCCAGCGGATCCTGCGCGGCAAGAGGACCCGACGGCGGGCCGTACGGGTCCTGCGCCGCTGGCTCGCCAAGCGGGTCATACGCACCGGTGACCTGGTCAGGGGCGCGGTACCAGTCCCGGTCGCCGTGGCGACCTTCCCGCCCGGAGTCACCCGAGGCGCCGGAGTGAGGGAATCGATCCTGCGGTCCGCTCCGGCTCCCCCAGCCGTCCCGGCCGGACTCGCCATAAGGATCCCGCCCGGCGGGGCGACCGGGCCACCCGGCAGGTGTTTCGTACGGGCTCAGATCGCCGTACTGATCATGGCTTGCCCCGCCCCCGGGGCGCAGGCCCTCGTCATCACCGAACCAGTCGGGCTCATCGCCGGTCATGTCTCGGCGCCCCGAGCCGGGCTCACGAGTTCTCCCGCGGGACGTCCCGTCGACCGTTCCGCATCCAGTGCCCCCTGCAACAGGAGCGCAGCCGCAGTCCGGTCGACTACGGCGCGCCGTCGCCTGGAGTTCCGCCCGCCCTGCCGGAGCGCCTCGTGCGCGATCACGGTGGTAAAGCGCTCATCGACCAGCCGCACCGGGACAGCCGTCAGCCGGCTGGCCAGTGCAGCCGCGAAACCCCTGGCATCACCCGCGGCCGAACCCTCGCGGCCAGACAGGGTTGCGGGCAGACCCACGATCACCTCGATGGTCTCGTTCTCGCTGGCCAGGCTGGTAATGCAGTCCAGGTCCCTATCACCGCGAGGCACTGTCGCCAGCGGGCTGGCGAGCAGCCCGGCCGGATCGGAGCGAGCCACCCCGATGCGCACTGAGCCTACGTCGATGGCGAGCCTGACGCCGACTCTCACGGGAAGTCTCCGCGAGCCGCGCGTCTCGGTTTCGGCACAAAATGGCTGCAGCACGGACTCACGCTACGCCCCGGCCTCCGTTCCGCCGGCGACAATCATCCGAACCGTCATAAACGACTCATCTATGGCTTGCGCTGCGTCGTCCCCCAGTGGCGCTCCGCCGCCCTGCGCGACGTCGTCCTTCCCGCCGCCTCGGCCGCCGAGCGCGCCCGCCGCCGCGAGCACCAGCGATCCCGCGGTGATCCCGCGGGCGCGTGCCGCGTCATTGACTGCCACCACCACGGTGGGACGGTCGGCGGAAACTCCCGCGACGACGACCACGGCCGGTCTGTCGGCCGGGAGCCGGCCTCGCAGGTCAAGCGCCAGCGTGCGGATGCCATCGGCGGGCGTTCCGTCCGGCGCCCGGTGTGCCAGATAGGCAACCCCGCCGACGTCGGCGGCTTCGCGGGCCAGGTCCGCCGCATCGTCGAGCAGCCGCGCCGAGTTGAGCCGTTGCAGATCACGCTCGGCGTCGCGCATGCGGCCAACCATCGCGGAAATACGTTCCGGCAGCTCTTCACGACGCGCCTTCAGTTGTTCGCTGAGCTGACTGACCAGCACGCTCTCCCGCGCCAGGAATCGGAAAGCGTCGATGCCGACGAGCGCCTCGACCCGGCGCACTCCCGACCCGATCGACGCCTCGCCGAGAATTTTGACCAGGCCGAGCTGACCGGATCTGGCGACGTGCGTGCCACCGCACAGCTCACGGGAGTAATCGCCGACCTCAACCACGCGAACCCGGTTGCCGTACTTCTCGCCGAACAGGGCAAGCGCGCCCATCGCCCGCGCCTCGTCGATCGACGTCTGGAATGCCCGGACGTCCAGGTCATTGACGAGAACCTGGTTGACCTCGTCCTCGGCATCCCTGAGCACAGACGGCGGCACGGCGCCCATCGCCGTGAAGTCGAACCGGAACCTGCCTGGCGAGTTCTCCGAGCCGGCCTGCGCCGCGGACTCCCCCAGCGCGCCGCGGAACGCGCGGTGCACCAGGTGGGTCGCCGTGTGCGAGCGGGAGATCGCGCGCCGCCGGTCGATGTCGATCTCAGCGTACGCAGCGGCGCCCACCACGACCTCGCCCGAGGTGACCAGGCCACGGTGCACGATCAGCCCGGGAACGGGAGTCTGCACGTCGCGGACCTCGATCAGCCCGCCGTCGCCCGCGCCGCTGCCTGCGGTCCTGATCAGGCCGGTGTCGGCGAGCTGGCCGCCGCCCTCGGCATAGAACGGAGTGCGGTCCAGCACTACGTCGGCCTCGGTGCCCGCGCCCGCCGACGGAACAGAAACCCCGCCGACCAGCAGGCCGGTGATGGTCGAGTCGCCCGCTACCTCGTCATAGCCGGTGAAGGTGACCCTGCCGGACTGGTCGAGCAGGCGCGCGAGCTCGCTGATGTCCGCGTTCCCGGTCTTCTTGCCGGCCGCGTCGTCCTTTGCCCGCTGCCGCTGCTCCTGCATGAGCCTGCGGAACTCGGCCTCGTCGACCGTCAGGCCCTGTTCCGAGGCCATCTCGAGGGTGAGTTCGATCGGGAAACCGTACGTGTCGTGCAGCTGAAATGCCTGGTCCCCGCCGACGGTGCCGGCGCCCCGGCGCCTGGTCTCCTCCACCGCAGCGTCGAAAATCGCCGTGCCGGTCCGGAGCGTGCCGAGGAATGCTGCTTCCTCGGCATCAATCACCGTGCGGATGTGCGGCGCGTCCCGGCGCAGCTCGGCATACTGATCGCCGAGCGCCTCGATGGCCGCCGACGACAGCTCGTGCAGGTAGCGGTCATCATCGCCGCCCCGGCCGAGGCCCCGGCTGCCGCCAGCTCCGCCGCGCTGCGAGCCCGCCAGCAGCCGCAGGTTGCGGACACTGCGGCGCAGTATCCGGCGCAGGACGTAGCCGCGGCCCTCGTTCGAGGGAATCACGCCGTCGGCGACCAGCATCACCGCGGTGCGCACGTGGTCGGCCACCACGCGCAGGGCCACGTCGGTCCGGTGATCCCTGCCGTACTTCTGCTCGGTCAGTTCGGCAGCGCGGTCGAGCACCCTCCACATGGTGTCGATCTCGTAGATGTTGTCGACGCCCTGCAGCAGCGCCGCCATCCGCTCAAGGCCCATCCCGGTATCGATGTTGCGCGACGGAAGCTCACCGACGATCGGGAAGCCCTCCTTGCCCGGCCCCTCGCCCCGGACGTACTGCATGAAGACGAGGTTCCAGACCTCCAGGTAGCGGTCCTCGTCGGCAACCGGCCCGCCGTCCCGGCCGTATTCGGGCCCGCGGTCGAAGTAGATCTCCGAGCACGGCCCGCACGGGCCCGGCACGCCCATCGACCAGAAGTTGTCGGCCATCCCGCGCCGCTGAATGCGGCTCTCCGGCACGCCTACCTGGTCGCGCCAGATCCTGGCTGCCTCGTCATCGTCGTTATAGACCGTGGCCCAGAGCCTGTCCTCGGGAAAGCCGAAGCCGCCGTCCGCCTCGGAATTCGTCAGCAATTCCCAGGCAAAAGGTATGGCCTGTTCCTTGAAGTAGTCCCCGAACGAGAAGTTCCCCAGCATCTGGAAGAACGTGGCGTGCCTGGTGGTCTTGCCGACTTCCTCGATGTCCGGCGTCCTGACGCACTTCTGCGCGCTCGTCGCGCGCGGATAGGGCGCCGGCAGCTGGCCGAGGAAATACGGCTTGAACGGCACCATTCCCGCATTGACCAGAAGCAGCGTGGGATCGTCGGCGATCAGGCTGGCCGACGGCACGACGGTGTGCCCGCGCCGCTGGAAGTAGGTAAGGAAACGGCGGACGATCTCTGCCGACTCCATCAGTGGCCACCCTTCGCATGGTCGATGCCGGTGTACCGGCGTGAGCTGCCTGCCTCGTCAGCGCGCCCGTGCCGCACCTGCTGAACGCCGAGCTTAGGGCCCCGCTCGCCAGCGTGCCGGTCCAGGTAATCCTCCATGCCCTCGCGGGCGTCGCGCAGGAAACCCGACGCACTCAGGCCGACCTCGCGCGCCATGGCCCAGCCACGGCGCTGCGCCCGGCTGCTGGCCTCGCCGCGTGCCGACACGGGCACACGCACCGCCTGATCGGCGCGCGCCGGAGCCGTTGCGGTCCGCGGCCCGCTGCGGCCTAGCCGCAGCAGTGCCGACAATCGCCGGGTGGCCCGCCGGTAGCCGGTGACGCCGAGCACCGCGCCGAGCACGAGCCAGAACAGCCTGCGGATCATCGCTGCGCCCTCCCCCGCCGGCCAGATCCTGCGATCGTCCGTGTCCGTGTCCGTGTCCGCTGCCGCGGCAGCGCCGGTCGTGTCCCGTCCGCGCCACGGCGCCCAGGCAGCGCGGCAGCACCCGGACCGTCAGACGCGGCCCGGGTCATTTCCGCGGCGCCGCCATGCCCCGGTGACCGGCGCAGTGCCACCGCCCGGCGCACGCCGTAGGCGGCTGCGGCGAACCTCAGCAACGGCGTGCCGAAACCGGCTGAGATGCTTCGCGCCAGTCCAGCCAGCGCGGTGACCTGCCCGGACAGCTCGGCCATGTCCGTGGTGACCTGGCGCATGCTCGCGGTGATCGCGTCGGTCCGCGCGAGCTGCTCGTTTGTCCGGTCCACCGCGGCCTGCGCCCGCGCGATCAGCAGGTCAGTTCGCTCGTGGTATTCCGTCACCATGCGGGTCCCGGCGGAGATCAGCCGGGAAAGCCGGACCAGCACGTAGACGGCGGCGCATACCAGCACCGCCCAGAATCCGGCGGCGATGAGTTCTGCCAGCTGCCCGGCGTTCATTCTTGCTGCTGCTCCTTAGCGCTTGCCCCAGTGCTGTTTACCTGGCCGACCCTACCGTCCCGGCCAGGCGTGCTACTGAGCGTTGGGCTCGGTGCGCTCCGCAGGCTCGGCCTGCTCCTCAGGATTGGCCTGGGCACGGCCGGCCTGGGCACGGTCGGCCTGGTCCGGATGGTCGCTCCGATCCGACTGCTCGGATGCGGCGTGATTATCGCGGCCCAGGATCGCCCTGATCCGCTCCCACCGCTCTGCGTACCGGGCCTCAGCGCCGTGCGTGGACGGCCGGTAATACTGACGCTGCGCGACCGAGTCCGGCGCATAGGCCTGCGGCACCACGCCTTCGGCGAAGTCGTGCGGATACTGGTAGCCGCTGCCGTGGCCCAGCCGGGCCGCACCGCGGTAGCTGGCGTCGCGCAAGTGCGCCGGTACCGCGCCGGCCAGTCCGGCCCGGACATCCTCGGCAGCGGTGTTGATCGCCTGGATCACTGCGTTCGACTTAGGCGCCAGCGACAGGTGGATCACCGCCTGGGCCAGGCTGATCCGGGCCTCGGGCAGTCCGACGAACTCGACGGCCTGCGCCGCGGCGACCGCCGCCGGCAGGGCGGACGGGTCGGCCATCCCGACGTCCTCGCTGGCATGCACGATCAGCCGCCGGGCGATGAACCGGGGATCCTCGCCGGCCTCAATCATCCTGGCCAGGTAATGCAGGGCAGCGTCGGGATCGCTGCCCCGGATGCTCTTGATGAAGGCGCTGATCACGTCGTAGTGCTGGTCACCGTCCCGGTCATAGCGGACGGCCGCCCGGTCGACGGCGCGCTCAAGGACGTCAGCGTCGACCACACCGCCGCGCGGCAGGCCGAGCGCGGCCGCCTCCAGGTAGGTCAGCGCACGCCGGGCGTCGCCGCCGGCCAGCCGCACCAGGTGCTCGGCCGCCGCCGCGTCCAGCGTCACGCCGCCATCGAGCCCCCGCTCGTCGGTCAAGGCCCGGTCGATCACGACGGCCATCTCCGCATCAACGAGCGGCTGCAGCGTCAGCAGCAGGGAGCGAGAGAGCAGCGGGCTGACCACGGAGTGGAACGGGTTCTCGGTCGTGGCGCCGATGAAGGACACCCACCGGTTTTCCACGGCCGGGAGCAGCGCGTCCTGCTGCGCCTTGTTGAACCGGTGCACCTCGTCGATGAACAAGATGGTCTGGGTCCCGCTCATGCCAAGCTCGCGCCGGGCGTTGTCGATCGCGGCCCGGACGTCCTTGACCCCGGCGGAGACCGCGGATAGCTCAACGAACCGCCGCCTGGTCACCTGGCTGACCACGTAGGCCAGGGTGGTCTTGCCCGTTCCCGGCGGCCCCCAGAGCAGCACCGACAGGGCCGCGTCATGCTCAGTGACCTTGCGCAGCGGCGACCCTTCCCTGGTCAGGTGCTGCTGACCAGCCACCTCGTCCAGGGTGCGCGGCCGCATCCGCACCGCGAGCGGCGCGAGCGCCTGAGCGGCTTGCTCGGCAGGCGCGTCAAAGAGGCTGTCGCGCTGACCAGGCTCGGCTCTCGCCATGCCACGACAGTATCCGGATTGGGGACCAGCCAAATGCCACGGGCACGGCGCCGGGCGCTGGCCAGGCCGCATCAGGCCACCCCCGCCAGTCAGGCGCTCGCAGCGAAGAAGTTGCAGTCCGCTTCCAGCCAGATCCAGTCGAGAGCATTTCGGTGATCTCGATGAACAGGGATGACGTCGGCCTCGAACCGCAGTCTGGCGCCGGATTTCTCGCGTCCGGCTCCGCTCGCAGATCTGCATGACCGCTCCAGGCAGCTGATGGTCAAGTGGAGTGGCAGGTTCCAGCGAGCCCGGTCCGGGCTCGCGTGCGAACGCGTCGCGTGCCGATCTCCGGGGTAGTGGGTCTCGATCTGGGCAGGGCCAGCGCGGGCGACGTGCGGACTGTGCAAGTCCTGACCAATGGGGGCACCGTCCCGATCGACGTCCTGGGCATCACACGCCGCGTCTTCAGGTGCAGGGCTGGCGCGCGATACGGAAGAGCTAGGCCGACGCCTGGAGGACCTTGCTGACGGGCTGGCAGCAGCAAGATCGTTGAGCGGCATGACGGGGGCCGAGGGACGCTCGGCAATCGGCCGAGCGCGTGAGCAGGACCTGCATCGCCCGGTGTCTGCGCTGACCGGCATGGTCCGGCCAGGGCTACGCGCTCGTATGCCGTCGGCTGGATCCGTTGCGCCGATCACGACACTTGGCCCGATCCGGGCCCTCGCGGAGGTGCACGCTTATGCCCGCCGGGTGCGCTGAGCCCAGAAGCGATCGCGCCGACGGCCGGGGCGAGGGCGCTGCTGTAGCTGCCGGTTCGCAACGCGGTCGCGTCCCCACGGGCGGTCGGCTCCTTGCGGCGCCCCGGTAGCGCGGAGCGAAACCGCCGGATGGGATCCGCTGGGGAAAGGAGCTGGCAAGGTTCCGAAGCAGGGAAGATTGGCCAATGGGCCCAATGCCACGCAGCACCGCCGCAGATAGGCCGCGGGAGTGGCTTGCCCTGCCTGGCGGCCGCATCCGGCCCGTCGTCTCCGTCCCGGGCAATGGCGACACTACCGAGCTCCTGGCGCATGCCGCCTGGCTGGCCCGCCTGCGGCCGGCCTGCCGGTGCGGCAGGCCGCGTCTGGGATCTGGCCGGACCTGCGGCAGCGTGGAGTGCGTTGCCCGGCTGCGCGGACAGGAGGCCGACACCGCTACCTCCAGACATTGACCGGGCGGTGATCGAAGGACCCGAGCGCCGGAAACAAACATCCGGTTCTGGCCGCTGGTGTGCGGAGCCGGCAAGGCCTGCTGGCAGGCGTGACTGCTCAGTCATGGGCACCGGCGTGCGGCTTCGAGGTGCCCGGTACTGGCGGGGCAACGGCGGGCGGGTAGTGCGTCCTGGCTGAGGATGGCGGGGATCAGGATCGCGGGTCGCGGCGGAGGGGATGGCTGGCGGGGATCTCGACGAGAACAATTTGCACCCCGTCGGGGTCCTCGACCGTCATCTCGATCAATCCCCAGGGCTCGGTCTGTGGCTCTTGCAGCACGCGGACGCCCGCGGCGGACAGCCGCGCATGCTCAGTTCGGACATCGCGGACCTGGATCCAGATCATCAGGGCCCGTCCGGGACTGCCGGGACAGCGGCCGGAAACCTCCAGGAACCCCGAGCCGAGGAAGAACACCACCCCCGGATCGGCCGCGGGACCGAACTCCCGGTAGATCGCCAGGCCCAGCACGTCGCGGTAGAAACGCCGGCTCTGATCCAGATCGGCGGGCCGCAACAGGATTCGGCTGCTCAAGACGTCCACGCCTCGATCCTGACAGTTCGCTGGGGCGCGGGAGACACCCCCGCTGCCGGGCCAGCAGGGCAATCTTTCCCCCGGCCCGTTCCGGCTTCCCTCCTCGCTGCCGCCCGGCAATGCGCTCTGCTGGCCGCGCGGAGTATTTCAGGTGGCAAGCGCCAGGATGAGGGTGTGGCCGCGTCTCCTTCTGCGATGAAGCGGTGCCAGACCGGAACCAGCCGTGCTGCCTGGACGAGCCGCCCCGCCCGGCGGAGCTGGACGGCGGAGAAATCAACCCCGAGGACCTGCAGCCCGTTACCGGCAGTTCCCGTGTCGCCAGTATCCCGGCTCCGCAGCCCAGATCCACCACCCGGGCGCGAGCGGGCAGCAAGGCGGCCAGCTCGGCAACCCACCCCGCATAGCGGCTGATGTCTTCGCCAGGCTCCTGGACGTCGTCCGCCGCCGCCCTCGCGGGTCGGCGCAGTCGAAGGCGACATTGAACACGAACGCAGTCACAACGGCCACTGCACGGTTCGGGGACACCGGACCCGCCAAACGCAATGTCCTGAGCACGGACGGATCGGGCACACCGGTCGCCGTAACTGCTCATAGCCGCGAGCGGCGGGTTTTCGCCGAGCTGGTCGCAATGCCAGCGCCGCCGTTCGCCTGCTACCCCATGGACTTGGCGCCGTCCAGGGATTCCCAGATGATGTCGGCGTGACCGGCATGCTGGGCGGTCTCCGCGATCACGTGCAGCAGCACCCGGCGTGCCGACCAGCGCGCCCCCTGCTCGAACCAGGGAGCCCCAGGCAGCGGGTGGGCGGCATCCAGGTCGGGCAGCGCCGCCACCAGCTCATTAGTGCGGCGCGCAACCTGCTCGTATTCCTCCAGCAGACCGGCCAGCGCCTCCCCGTCCAGCATGCGGAAGGCGTCCGACCAGGCACCCATGCTCGCCTCGTCCCAGTTGCCCATCGCCGATGGGCCCTCAAGGATGAAATTGATCCACTGGCGCTCGGTGAGCGTGACGTGCTTGATCAGGCCACCCGGGCGCTACTTCCTGCGTTACACCGTCCGTGATCTCACCGACGTGCAGGCCGCGCAGGCGACCACGGCGAGTGAGTTGTGCCTGCGCGCAGACCTCGCCCCCGGTAACGGTGGCCTCCGCGTGTCAGCCCTCATTCGGCCGGGAACTGCGTGATCAGCGCTGGATGCGGTCCGCTGGTGGGCCAGTCGTCCATCAGCGCGCCGTCTCACCGTCCCGCTCGTACAGCCTGGGTATCGACCGCTCATAGCCCAGGGCGCGCGGGTCCAGCCGCCGCCATCCTGGGGTGCCCCGGCCGCACCACCCCTGGCGCGCGTGCTGCAGTTGGTCGCGGAGAGTAGTCGAGCATCATTTGGTGCTCCGGACGGCCAGGACGTCACCATCGGCGCGCCTATCGCGCGTGGCCCGACTCGGCCAGCTCGCGTCAGGAGTCCTGCTCGCCATTGAGGATTGCGACGACCTGCGCCAGCGTTCCGTCGTCGCCGACGTTGCCGGGGAAGACGACGTAGGGCATGCCGATCGCCTCGGGTGCGGCATCTATCGGGCGGAATACCGAGATCAGACCGGGAAACAGCTGACCGGCCACCTCCGCGCGCCGGATGCCCAGACCGTGCAGCGCAACGTCGTGCGAGGTGATTCCGCCCTTGGCGATCATCCAGGCGGGCTTCGCGGCCAGCGCCTCGCGGACGGTGCGGGACAGGGCCGCGGAGACTCTGCGGGCGATTGCGAGGTTGTCCTGCCCGTTGCTGCCGGCAACGAAGGTGCGGCTGGTGCAGAGCAGGACGTCCGACCGGCCCAGCGCGTCGGCGACCTGCTGCGCGGTAGCAGCCGCCACGTCGTCGGCGCCGCTCACGATGGCGGGAACGTCGAGTTCGATGTCGGTGATGCCACCGCGCGCGCGAAGCGCGGCAACCTGCCGGGTCGTGTGGCTGACGTGGGATCCGACCACGATCAGGCCGTGCTCGCCGCGCCCTGCGGAGGACCAGATCTCCGTGCCGCGAAGCGGGGCCCTGGGCCCGAGGCCACTCAGGGCTCGCACGAACGACGGTCCGGTGCGGAAGAGAAACGACTTGCCTGCGCGCTCGGCCTGCAGCACGCCGTAGGCCACCGTCTCCAGGTCAGAGTACTCGGTGGCGTTGACGACGACCCATGTCCCGTCCTGCACGCCGGCCAGTAGCTCGCGGACCCGGGACGGCCCGCCGAGCCTGATGTCCGCGAGGCTGATGCTGGCGACGTCGTCACGTCCGATCGCTCCGCCGCTCTTCTCCGCGACGAAGTCCCGCAGGTCCGACGCGGTGTAGCCGAACGTGGAATCCCGCGCGAATTCGGTCTCGCCGACAGCGACCAGGCCGGGGCCGATGCGAGCCCAGTGGATGTCGGCAGCGGTCAGCCGTCCGGCCTCGAGAAAAGCGGGGACCAGCAGCACGGCGTCGAAGCCGCTGCCGAGCACCTCCCGGCGGATGGCCTGCAGCGCCTGCACCTCCGCCATCACATGGCCGCGCAGCGTCGAGTCGCTGCGGCTGATGAGCTGGATCCGCGCGCCGCGTCGCTCGGCAACGGCGATCAGGCCGCGAGCGGCGATCGTATTCAGCTCGACCGCGGCCGGCTCGCCGAGGCTGCGCGTGTTGGTCAGGACGAAGCAGGTCGCGGCCGCGCCGCCGAGCGCGGCCTCGTAGGCGTTCTCCTCCAGGACGGTCACGACCTGGACGCCGTGCACCGCTTGCGACCCGGTCGGGTCGTCGTCGAGTACGCCCAGGAGCAACCCGTCCGCGACTCGCATCGCGCGAATCGACTCCCGGAGAGCATCGTCGTCCGGCCGGGCTTCGGGTAGCCCGGCGAATACCTCCGACGCGGCCGGCCGGCTGTCCCGCAGCAACCTGGCCCTTTCCCCTTAGTCAGCTACAGGCTATCGAACACATACGATCACTGTATTCGACGTCCTATTCTGGCCGGGAGACGGGAGACGCCGTGGCGAACGTGCTGGTCACTGGCGGTGCCGGTTTCCTCGGCTCACGCCTCGCCCGGGAACTTCTGGCCGCGGGCTCGCTCGACGTGGCAGGCAGCGGGGCACACCCGCTATCGCGGCTGACGGTCCTCGACCGTTCGCCGGTTCCCCCGGATCTCGCCGCGGACGGGCGGGTCGCTGCGATCTGCGGCGACCTCGGCGAACTGCTGGGCCCCGCGCACGCCGGGCGGGACGCGCTGGCCGAGGCCGACGTGATCTTCCATCTCGCCGCGGCGGTCAGCTCGGAATGCGAAGCGGACTTCGACCTCGGCATGCGGACGAACCTGCGCGCCACCGAGTCGCTGCTCACGTCGTGCCGCGCGCTCGGGACGAACCCGGTCGTGGTGTTCGCGAGTTCCGTCGCCGTCTTCGGGGCGTCCGGCGAGCACCCGCTCCCGGCGGTCGTGGACGATCACACTCTGCCGAATCCGCAGTCCAGCTACGGCGTGCAGAAGGTCATCGGCGAGCAGCTGCTGGCCGACTACACCCGCAAGGGATTCCTGCGCGGACGGACCGTGCGCCTGATGACCGTCAGCGTGCGCCCGGGGCGGCCCAACGGAGCGGCGTCGAGCTTCCTGTCGGGCATCGTCCGGGAGCCGCTCGCCGGCGAACGCGCGATCTGCCCGGTCGACGCGCGGACCGAGGTGGCGCTCGCCTCGCCGGCGCGGGCCATCGACGGACTGCTCCGCGCCGCCACGTCGTCCGACGAGGCCTGGGGCGGTCGCAGCGCGGTCAACCTGCCGGCGCTCACCGTGACAGTCGGGGACATGGTCGCCGCGCTGGAGCAGGTCGCCGGGCCGGAGGTGAGTGCGCTGATCGACTGGATTCCCGACCCCGCGGTGGCAGGGATCGTGACGAGCTGGCCCGCTCGATTCCGCGGCGACCGGGCGGCCCGGCTGGGCCTGGCCCCGGACCCGGATTTCGACTCCGTCATCAAGATGCATCTCGCCGAGGCCGGGCACGCGTGAAGCACCCCCTGTCCTGCCGCTGGACCGGTGTCATAGCAGCCGCTGCGGTAGTCAAGTTCCGCTACCCGGGCTACGACCCGGTCCGGTCCAGCCAGACAGAGCGGCACGCAAACATGAGCAGCGCGCCCGAAACCTGCACTGCCCGAGCAACTGCATCCGCCGCGGCGACCGTCGCCCTGCCAGCTGGTCACCGAACGTGGCGGAGCCAGCCGGCCTCAACGGTGATGCGGTCAAGCTGTTCCTCGCGCTGGCGCGACCTCCACTGCCCGCTTACTGATCCGCCCTGCCTCCGCCGAATCCCGGCCGGCGGGGACGACCGCGTCGAGCCCGGCCTCCTTGCGCTGCTCCGCCGTGATCGGCGTCGGCGCACCCGTCAGCGGGTCATGCCCGGACGCCGCCTTCGGGAACGCGATCACGTCGCGGATCGAATCCCGGCCGGTCAGCAGCATCAGCATCCGGTCCCAGCCAAACGCGATCCCGCCATGCGGCGGCGGGCCGAAGCGCAGCGCGTCCAGCAGGAAGCCGAACTGCGATCGCGCCTGCTCCCTGGTCAGCCCGATCACGTCGAAAACCTGCTGCTGCATGTCCGGCCGGTAGATCCGGATCGACCCGCCGCCGATCTCCGTCCCGTTACACACAATGTCGTACGCATCAGCCAGCGCGCCGCCCGGCTCAGCCGTGAACCTGCCGGCCCACTCCGGCAGCGGCGCCGTAAACGGGTGATGTACCGCCGTCCAGCCGCCCTGCCCGTCCTCCTCGAACATCGGCGCGTCCACCACCCAGGTGAACGCCCACGCCGACGGATCGATCAGCCCGCACCGGTGCCCGATCTCCAGCCGGGCAGCGCCGAGCAGCGTCCGCGCCGCCGGCGCGGTCCCGGCAGCGAAGAAAACACAGTCCCCCGCCGCAGCGCCCGCCGCCTCAGCCAAGCCGGAACGCTCCGTCTCCGACAGATGCCGCGCAACCGGCCCCGCATCCGACACCAGCCCGTCAGCGTCGATGAGCACATAGGCCAGCCCCCTGGCACCGCGCGAGCGCGCCCACTCCTGCCAGCCGTCCAGCTCCCGCCGCGTCTGGCTGGCCCCGCCCGGCATCACCACAGCGCCGACGTGAGCCGCCTGGAACACCCGGAACTCCGTCTCCGCGAAGCATTCCGTCAGCTCAGTCAGCTCCAGCCCGAAACGCAGGTCCGGCTTATCAGAGCCGAACCGGCTCATCGCATCGGCATACGTCATCTGCGGAATCGGCAGCTGCACCTCATACCCGGCGAGCTGTGACCACAGCCGCGACACCAGGTCCTCGGCGACCTGCACCACATCCGCCCGGGTGACGAAAGACATTTCAATGTCGATCTGGGTGAATTCCGGCTGCCGGTCGGCGCGGAAGTCCTCGTCCCGGAAGCAGCGCACCAGCTGGTAGTAGCGCTCCAGGCCGGCCACCATGAGCAGCTGCTTGAACAGCTGGGGCGACTGCGGCAGCGCATAGAACGTGCCCGGCTGCAGCCGCACCGGCACCAGGAAGTCGCGCGCGCCCTCCGGCGTGGACCTGGTCAGGAACGGAGTCTCCACGTTCACGAAACGGTGGTCCCGCATCACGTCGCTCACCAGATAGGCCGCCGTGGAGCGCGCCTTCAGCGCGGCCGCCATCTCAGTCCGCCGGATGTCGAGGTAGCGATAGCGCAGCCGCACTTCCTCGTTGAGGTCGGCGCTGCCCTCGATCGGGAACGGCAGCGGGTCGGCCTCGGCGAGGACCTCCAGGTCAGCGGCGGCGATCTCGAACTCGCCGGTGGCCAGCTCGGGGTTCTCGTTGCCGGCCGGCCTGCGCCGGACCTCGCCGGTCACCAGCACGCAGAACTCCGCGCGCAGGTCATGTGCGACGTCCTCCTCGCGCAGCACGACCTGCACGACCCCGCTGGCGTCGCGCAGGTCGATGAACACCACGCCGCCATGGTCGCGGCGGCGCGCTACCCAGCCGGCCAGCGTGACCTGCTGTCCCGCATCCGCGGCGCGCACCGTGCCAGCCTCGTGCGTGCGGATCATCGTTTCCCCAGCCTCTCTCTCCAAAGATCAGAAACATGCGGCGAAACGGGAGCCGCCCGCAGCTGTCGCACTCCGGTTCACAGTCCCCTGGCCGGCCCCGAAGACGGCGCGAGCCCGGCCAGGAAGGGATTGGACTGTCGCTCGGCGCCGATCGTCGTCTGCGGCCCGTGCCCGGACAGGACGACGGTCTCGTCCGGCAGCGGCAGGCACACCCGCGCCAGGCTCGCCAGGATCGTGTCATAGTCGCCGCCCGGCAGGTCGGTCCGGCCGATGGAGCCGGCGAACAGCAGGTCGCCGCTGAACATTGCGCCCGCCTCCGTGCCCGCCTGAGCGCGCGGCGCGGTGCCCCCCTCAGCGGCCGCCTCCATCCGCGCCTGGGGGGCGCCGGGCAGCCGGAAGACCACCGAGCCAGGTGTGTGCCCGGGCGCATGGCCGACGGTGACCTCGACGCCGGCCAGTTCCAGGGTCATCCCGTCGGTCAGTTCGGCCACCTCGTCGGGCTCGGTGAAGGTGAGCCCGCCGAAAAGCTGCTGGCCGGCCAGCATCGAGAAGCCCCGCGCCGGGTCGCTGAGCAGCGCCCGGTCGTCCGGATGAATGTAGGCCGGGATGTTCCTGGCCCCGCAGACGGGTGCCACCGACCAGATGTGGTCAATGTGCCCGTGGGTGAGCAGGACGGCGGCGGGCCGCAGCCGGTACTGCGCCACGATTTCCTCGATGCCCCGCTCCGCGTCCTGGCCGGGATCGATGATCAGGCACTCTTCGGCCGGGCCTGCCGCCACGAGATAGCAGTTCGCGGCGAACGAGCCGGCCGGGAATCCGGCAATGAGCATGGCTTCCTCCTCGCCAGCGGATGGGTTGACCTTTCGCGGTGTGCGTTACAGGCTACCGAGGGCGACAGGACTGCTCGCGCCAGCCCGGCCCAGGGCACTGTCGTGCGTCGAACCGGTAACGGAGGCGTCATAAGTGGCGGCGCGCCCGGTACGATTCGCGAAGTTTCGCTGATCATAGGAACGAGAGCGACAACGGGAGGGCCGCAAGAGTGGCTGGTAAGAGCGAGCGCCAGCGCAGGCTTGCCAGGGAACGGTACGAGCGCCGGGCGGCCCGGCGGGCGCAGCAGGACCGCCGCGCCCGGCGCTGGACGATCAGCGTCATGGCAGCGATCGCCGTCGTCGCTGTCACGGTCGGCGGTGTCTTCCTGGCCGGCGGGTTCTCGTCCGGCAATTCGAGCGCCGCCACCTCCGGGGCCACGCCGAGTGCCACGCCCAGTGTCAGCGCGACGCCAAGCGCGAAACCGACGCCGAGCACGGCCAGCGAGCCCGCTCACCACTGCACGTACACGGCAAAACCGCCCGCCGCGCGCAAGGTCGCCTTCCCGCCGGCAACACCCGACTATTCGGCCAGCTATCAGGCGACCATCACGACCAACCGCGGCGACATCGTCATCAACCTGCTGAACAGCAAGGCCACCTGCACGGTGAACTCCTTCGTGCACCTGGCCGAGCAGAACTACTTCAGCAACACCGACTGCGTCCGGCTCACCACCAGCGGCATATTCGTGCTGCAGTGCGGCGACCCGACCGGTACGGACACCGGCGGCCCTGGCTACAAGTTCGCTGACGAGAACCTGGCGGGCGCCCAGTACGCAGCGGGCACCGTCGCGATGGCCAACTCCGGCCCGAACACCAACGGCAGCCAGTTCTTCCTGGTCTACAAGAACTCCCTGACGTTGCCGGCCAGTTACACACCGTTTGGCACTATTACCAGCGGACTCACTATCATCCAGCAAGTGGCACAGGCGGGCAGTGACAACGCCAGCGGTTCCGGCGACGGGCACCCCAAGGAGAAGGTCGTCGTCGAAAGCGTGACCATCAAGAAAACCTGACCGGCGATGCCGCCAGTCAGGTACCGAGCAGGAGGTGTGCGGTGAGCACCGCCAGCGATCCGTGGGGTCGGGTAGCCGACGACGGCACAGTTTACGTGCGTACTGCCGAGGGCGAGCGGGTGGTGGGCTCGTGGCAGGCCGGCAGTCCCGACGAGGCTCTCGCGTTCTTCACGCGCAAGTTCGAATCGCTGGAGACCGAGGTCAGCCTGCTGGAGCAGCGGATCGCGACCACGGATCTCTCCCCGGCGCACGCGCGGGCTACCATCAGCCGGCTGCAGGCCGCCGTGACCGACGCGCACGCCGTGGGCGATCTCGACGGCCTGCGCGCCAGGCTCGAGGCCCTGACCGGCCTCGTCGATAAGCGGCGCGAGGAGCACAAGGCAGCCAGGGAGCACGCCCGCACCGAGGCAATCGAGACCAAGGAACAGATCGTCGCCGAGGCCGAGCGCATCGCCGCGGAGGCCACCCACTGGAAGGCCAGCGGCGAGCGGATGCGCCAGCTGCTGGAGGAGTGGAAAGCGGCGCCGCGCGGCGATCGTGCCGTTGAGACGGCTCTGTGGAAGCGGCTCTCGGCCGCGCGCAACGCGTTCACCAAGCGGCGCAAGGCCTACTTCGCGCAGCTGGAGGAGGAACGCGGAGGTGTCAGAGCGCGCAAGGAAAAGCTGGTCGCGGAGGCCGAGGCACTTACCTCCGCGACCGACTGGGGGCCCACGGCCTCGGCTTACCGCGAGCTGATGCGGTCCTGGAAAGAAGCGGGCCGGGCGGACCGGACCAGCGAGGACGCGCTCTGGGACCGCTTCAAGGCGGCGCAGGACAGCTTTTTCCAGGCACGGTCAGCCGCTATGTCCGCGAAGGACGCGCACCTGCGCGAGCACACTGCAGCCAAGGAGCAGCTGCTGGCCGAGGCGGAAAAGCTGCTGCCGGTGACCGACTCCCGCGCTGTTCGCTCCGCGCTGCGCAGGATCCAGGAGAAATGGGAGCAGGCGGGACCGCTCCCGCGCGATGCGCAGGAGCGCCTTGAAGGCGGCCTGCGCCGGGTCGAGGATGCAGTGCGCAAGGCGGAGGACTCGCACTGGCGCCGATCCAACCCGGAAGCACTGTCTCGCGCCCGTGGCACCGTGGACCAGCTTCGTTCGGCGATCAGTCAGCTGGAGGGCCAGCTGGCGAAGGCCGCGCAGCGCGGTGACGCGAAGGCCCGGCAGCAGGCTGAGGAGGCGCTGGACGCACGGCGGTCCTGGCTCGCCGAGGCTGAGCGCACGCTGACCGAGCTGTCCAGCTAGCACGGCTGTCCAGCCAGCACGGCTGTCCAGCTAGTTCGTCACCCGGTAGGCATCGTAGACGCCGTCGATGGACCGGACTGCCCGCAGCACGTGTCCCAGGTGCTTCGGGTCACCCATCTCGAAGGTGAACCTGCTGAACGCGACCCGGTCCCTGGTGGTGGTCACTGTCGCCGAGAGGATGTTGACATGCTGGTCGGAGATCGACCGGGTGACGTCGGAGAGCAGGCCGGTCCGGTCGAGCGCCTCGACCTGGATGGCTACCAGGAACAGCGAGCCTTCCCTGGGCGACCAGCGGACGTTGACCAGCCGCTCTGGCTGGGATTCGAGCAGGTGCTGCAGGTTGACGCAGTCGGTGCGGTGCACCGACACGCCGTTGCCGCGGGTAACGAACCCGGTGATGTTGTCGCCCGGAACCGGAGTGCAGCATTTCGACAGCCGCGCCCAGACATCGGCCGAGCCTTCAACCTCCACACCGGAGTCACCAGCGGGTATCGGCTTCGGCGCCCGGCTGAGCAGCGTGGCCTCGGCCAGCTCTTCCTGTGCTCCGGCAATGCCGCCCACGGACTTGACCAGCTTGGTGACGATGGACTGGGCACTCACATGGCCTTCGCCGATCGCCGCATACAGCGACGACAGGTCCGCGTAGCGCAGCTCGGTCGCGATGGTCTGCAGGGCATCGCCGGTCGCCAGCCGCTGCAGCGGGAGCCCCTGCTTGCGCATGGCCCGCGCCATCGCGGTCTTGCCGGTCTCGGCGGCTGCCTCCCGGCGTTCCTTGGAGAACCAGTGCCGGATCTTGTTGCGTGCCCTGGCACTTTGCACGAAGGTGAGCCAGTCCCGGGTCGGCGCCGCGTCCTGGGCCTTGGACGTGAAGATCTCGACAGTGTCGCCGTTGTTCAGACTGCTCTCCAGCGGCACCAGGCGCCCGTTCACCCGCGCGCCGATGGTGCGGTGGCCGACCTCGGTGTGGATCGCATAGGCGAAATCCACCGGCGTGGCGGCCTGCGGCAGGGCAATGACCTCACCGCGCGGGGTGAACACGTAGACCTCGGCCGCGCCGAGGTCGAACCGGAGCGACTCGAGGAACTCCGCAGGGTCAGCCGTTTCCCGCTGCCAGTCGACCAGCTGCCGCAGCCAGGCCATGTCGGGGTCGCTGCGGCCCCCGCCGGTCATCTCCTCCTTGTACTTCCAGTGCGCGGCCACGCCGTACTCGGCCCGCCGGTGCATGCCCCAGGTCCGGATCTGCAGCTCGACCGGCTTGCCTTCCGGGCCGATCACCGTCGTGTGCAGGGACTGGTACAGGTTGAACTTGGGCATCGCGATGTAGTCCTTGAACCGCCCCGCGACGGGATTCCACCGGGCGTGCACGATGCCCAGGGCTGCGTAGCAGTCCCGAACGGAGTCGACCAGCACCCGGATGCCCACCAGGTCGTAGATGTCATCAAAGCCGACATTCCTGGCAATCATCTTCTGGTACACCGAGTAGTAGTGCTTGGGCCGTCCGGTCACCCGCGCCTTGACCTTGGCTTCCCGCAGATCGGTCGAGACATCCTCGATGACTTCCTGCAGAAAGACTTCGCGCCGCGGCGAGCGCTCGGACACCAGCCGGGCGATCTCGTCGTAGCGCTTGGGGTAGAGCGTGGCGAACGCCAGGTCTTCCAGCTCCCACTTGACGGTGTTCATGCCAAGCCGGTGTGCCAGCGGCGCGAAGATCTCGAGCACCTCGCGTGACTTCTGCTCCTGCTTGTGCCGGGGCAGGTAGCGCAGCGTCCGCATGTTGTGCAGCCGGTCAGCAAGCTTGATCACGAGCACCCGGATGTCACGGGACATCGCGACGACCATCTTGCGCACGGTCTCGGCCTGAGCGGCATCCCCGTACTTGACCTTGTCCAGCTTGGTGACGCCATCAACGAGGGCGGCGACATCCTCACCGAAGTCGCGCGTCAGCTCGCTCAGGGTGTAAGTGGTGTCCTCGATGGTGTCATGCAGCAGGGCGGCGCAGATCGTCTCGTGGTTCATGCCCAGCTCGGCCAGGATCGTGGCGACGGAGAGCGGGTGGGTGATGTACGGGTCGCCGCTCTTGCGGGACTGGCCGCTGTGCATCTGCGCGGCCACCTCGTAGGCGCGCTCGATCAGCCGCACGTCGGCCTTCGGATGAGTCCGGCGGACGGTCTTGATCAGGGGCTCGAGCACCGGGTTAATGCCGCTACCACGCTGGGCGCCGAGCCTCGCCAGGCGGCGCCGAACGCCCGCGCTGGCCGACGACCCGTCCCCCATGCCGCCGCCTGCTGGCTGGCTGTCCCGCGCGGCCGCCTCCCGCCGCTGCACCCGGCCGCTGACCCGGGCCGGCGATCGTGGCTCAGCTTCAGCCGTATCAGCTTCAGCCGTATCAGCCTCAGCCGTATCAGCCTCAGCCGTATCAGCCTCAGCCGTATCAGCCTCGGCCACGTCGGGCTCGGCCGGGGCGGGCTCGGCAACATCTGCTGTGTCCGGCTCAGCGACTTCAGGCTCGGCATCGGCGGCCTCGGCTGGCGCGCCTGGGCGCACGGCATCAGCCGGGGTCACCCCGTCATCCGCCGCGGGCGGTACTGCTTCCTTTTCCGTCAGTTCCTGCTGCCCAGCGGGTGCCTGGGTGACGCCAGATCCGGCCTCTTGGGCCGTCGCAACGTCACCGGCCACATGCGCTCCTCACGTTTGCCGAGGAATCCAGTGTATCGGTGGACGATTCTGGAAGTGCCCGGCTCGGTGCGGCGGCCGGTTATGCCCGCAGCAGCGACCGAACTTCCACGCCATCCAGCTGGGCCCGGCCGTTCAGGAACGCGAGCTCCAGCAGCACCGATACGGCAACCACCTGCGCCCCGCTGCGCCGGACCAGCTCGGCGGTGGCACTGGCGGTGCCGCCGGTGGCCAGGACGTCATCGACGATGAGCACCCGCTCGCCGGGCGCGAACGCATCGGTGTGCACCTCGATCGTGGCGCTGCCGTATTCGAGCTCGTAGGACTGCTGGTGGGTGCGCGAGGGCAGCTTTCCGTGCTTCCGGACGGGCACGAACCCGGCGCCCAGCGCGCACGCCACCGGCGCGGCCAGGATGAAGCCACGGGCCTCGATTCCAACGACCTTGTCCACCGGGCCGTGGCCGTCCGCCATGGCCCGGATGGTCGCGGCAAACGCCGCCGGGTCGGCCAGCAGCGGCGTGATGTCCTTGAACACGATTCCGGGCTGCGGGTAGTCCGGTATGTCGCGGATCATCGTCTCGATGAGCCTGGTGACGTCGCCGCCGCCAGGCATCGCGCTCCCAGGCCGCGCGCTCCCAGGCGGCACACTGTCAGGCGGCACACCGTCAGGCGGCACGCTACCGCCGCTTCTTCTTGCCGCTCGGCCGCCGTTTGGCCGCGCTGGTCCGCCGGGGCTGCTGCCGCGGCCCCGGTCGCGCCCCGGCGCCCGCCCGTGGCGCGGGATTGCCGGACGCGGTGCGGCCTACCGGCACCCGTTCGTCCGTCGACGCGTCCGCTGCCGGATCGACATCCCGGGCGTCTTCGTCCGCATCGGCCACGGCGCCAGCGGTCGGTGCGTCGGCTGCCGCCGCACCTGCCGCCGCACCAGCCTTAGCCTTGCGCGCTGCGGCCCGCCCGCCGGCCGCGCGCAACGCGATCTGCCTGGTCAGCTGCTTATACTGCGGCTCGCGCTCCTTCAGGTCGGCGAGAACCGGGGTAGCGATGAAGATCGAGGAGTAGGTGCCCGACAGCATGCCGATGAACAGCACAAGCGCAAGGTCCTGCAGCTCGCCGCTGGGGAGGAAGGCGCTGCTGACGACGAGGATCGCGGCGACCGGCAGCAGCGCGATCAGCGAGGTATTGATGGACCGCACCAGAGTCTGGTTCAGGGCCAGGTTCGCCGCCTGGCTGTAGGTGGACCGGCGGGTGCCGAGCAGCCCGGCGGTATTCTCCCTGACCTTGTCAAAGACAACGACAGTGTCATACAGCGAGTAACCGAGGATGGTCAGCAGGCCGATGATCGTAGCCGGGCTCACCTGCAAGCCAGTGAGCGCATAGACGCCGATCGTAATGACGATGTCGTGCAGCAGCGCGACCAGCGCCGCGGTTGCCATCTTCCACTCGAACGCGATCGACAGGTAGGCCACGATCACGATCAGGAAGGCGATCAGCGCCTCAAGGGCCTTCTGCGAGATCTGACTGCCCCAGCTTGGCCCGACGAACTGGACGCTGACCTTGTTCACCGGAAGGCCGGCGGAGCGGGCGAGCGCGTCCTGGACCTTGACTGACTGTCCGTAAGCAAGCTTCTCCGTCTGGACCTGCCAGCTCAGCGGCTTGCCGGGCGGCTGGACCGTCTGGACCCTGACGTCCTGCCCGGCACCTGCGTTGGCCGCGGCCGAGGTCACCTGGCTGGCAGTCGCCGCGGGCGCCGAGAACTGGTAAACCGAGCCGCCCTTGAAGTCGACGCTGTAGTCCAGCCCTCGGATCGCCAGCGCGGCGATGCTGATGACCAGGATCAGCCCGGAGATGGTGTACCAGAGCTTCTGGCGGCCGACGAAGTCGAATGAGACCTCGCCGCGGTAGAGCCGTCCGGTGACGTTGCCGAGCCAGGACATCACGCCTCCCTCGGGCTGGTCCGGGCCTGCGCGGCCGAGGCAGCAGCGCCCGCTCCGCCGGTGGCCGGCCGGGCCGGGACGCGCTTGGCTCCGCGCCAGGGCGACCGTGCACCAAGCCTGGCCGGGTCAAGGCCGGACAGCTTGTGGCCCTGGCCGTAGAACTTGGTCCTGGCCAGCAGCGTGACCATCGGCTTGGTGAACAGGAACACCACGACAACGTCGATCAGCGTGGTGAGGCCCAGCGTGAACGCGAAACCCTTCACATCGCCGATCGAGAAGATGTACAGCAGCGCCGCCGCCAGGAACGACACCGTGTCGGAGACCAGGATCGTCCGCCTGGCACGCTGCCAGCCCCGCTCCACCGCGGCGCGCAGTGACCTGCCCTCCCTGACCTCGTCCCTGAGCCGCTCGAAATAGACGACGAAGGAGTCGGCGGTGATGCCTATCGCGACGATCAGCCCGGCGACGCCCGCCAGCGACAGCGTGAAGCCCTCGTACTTGCTGAGCAGGACGACCGACAGGTACGACAGCAGGGCGGCGATCACCAGGCTGGAGACCGAGACCAGGCCGAGGCCCCGGTAGTACAGGAAGGAGTAGATCACCACCAGGAGCAGGCCGACACCCGCCGCGATCAGGCCTGCGGTCAGCTGCGCCGAGCCGAGCTGCGCGGAAACCGACGTGATCGACTCCTTCTGGAAGGTCAGCGGCAGCGAGCCGTACTTCAGCACGTTGGCGAGGCTGTCCACTTGCGCCTGGGTGAACGTGCCCGTGATCTCGCTGGAGCCGCCGGTGATCGCCGAGACGACATCGGGAGCCGACACAACCTTGCCATCCAGCACGATCGCGAACTGATCGAGCGGCGAGCTGGGACTGCCGGTAGGCGCGTAGTACTTACTGTACATGCTCGACGTAAGGGCGCCGAAGGCGTTCGTTCCCTGGCTGGTGAGATTGAAGTTGACCTGCCACCCGCCGTTGGTGCCCAGACCCGCGCTCGGTTTGGTGATCATCGGGCCCGTGACTTTTGCCACGTCCAGCGCGTACTTGATCGCGGAACCGTCACACGACACGATCTGGCTGTTCGGGTCGTCCCAGGCGGCGGCATTGTCCTGGTAGACCTCCTGCTGCCAGTTCTTGCTGTCGCAGTTCAGCTTGTCGAACAGGGCCGCGACGTTGCTGCTGACGAGGCTCGCATCGCCGCTGGCATCCTTGGTGGTGGACAATACGGGCGCGGACGGCGTCGGGCTGGCGGCGGGCGACGCGGAAGTGCTGGGCTTGGGCGAGGCGGAACTCGCCGGCCTCGCCTTCTGCGCCGCCGTGCCTGCTGCGGCCAGGCTCTTCGCCGACGCGGACTGCCCGCTGCCGTTGGAGCTGCTGCTCGCCTTTGCGCTGGCCGATGCCGACGGGCTCGCGGACGTCGCGGGGGTGGCCTTCGCCTTGGCGCTCGTCGACGGCGACGGGCTCGCGGCCGGAGACGGCTTCGTTGAGGCGGGGTAGTTCGACGCCTCGAGCAGGACCTGGCGGAACCGCAGCTGCGCGGTGGTGCCGACGAGGCTGACCACCTGCTGTGATCCCTTGCCGGGCACGGTGACCGTGATGATGTCGCTGCCCTGCTGCTGGACCTGGGCGCCGGTAAAGCCCGCGCCATTGACCCGGTCCAGCATGATGGAGCTTGCTTCCTTCATGGACGCCTGCGAAGGGACGGCGCCCTTTTTCGGGCTGACGGCCCTGAGCGTCACCGTGGAGCCGCTGGACAGGTCCAGGCCGAGGCCGATCTTGAAATTCTTGTGCCAGCTCGCGGGCGACAGCGCGTCCTTGCCCACGATGGCCGCCAGCATGACGATCACCAGGACGACGAGCAGAGCCAGCAGCCGACCCGGCCTGGACGCCTGAGTGCTAGGTGGAGCCACGTGTTGCCTGTCCTTAGCTCTTGCTCTCTCGGCGGCAGCGCCGCTAGACGTTCCGGTCCCTGGTGTCCCAGTCATCCGCCGGGGTGTCCTGGCTGCCCGGCTCCGGCTCCGGCGGCATCGACGTCCCGGCGTCTGCCCCGTCGTCATGGACCACTTCCATGATCGCCCGTCGCAGCATCTTGATCTGGACGCCGGGGGCGACCTCGACCACGACGTCCCGGTCGTCGGCCGACACGATAGTGCCGTAGATCCCCGCGGTAGTGCGGACCCGCTCGCCCGGAGTGGCGGTGTTCTGCGTCTGCATGGCCGCACGCTGGCGAGCACGCTGCGGCCGCAGGATCACAAAGTAGAAGAGGCCGAACAGCACAATAATGATCAGGAACGGCAGCAGCTGCTTGTCGCTCTTGCTCGTCGTCGCGGCGGCGAGATACATAGTCCCCATCACGGGGCATCCTTCCGGTTTGCTGTGCCGCAGCGGCCGCAATGCGGCCCCGGGGCGCGGAACCGGCGGACCGGTTACCGGCACCAGGCGGCTGTCTGGAACCAACTGCCGAAGTGTAGCGGCGCATGGGCCACGCACCAACAGGCTACGGCGTCCGGCGAGCGATCGTGACCTGCCCGCGACTAGCTGTGACATGAGCGGACATGCCGAAGCCCGCGCCGATCTGCGCAGATCAGCAGCAGCAAGGCGCCCCGGCCGGGAACTGCGGATCAGCCAAAAAGGGTCGCGGTGTCACTGCCGGGCGCAGGGGGCACCAGTCCCAGGTGCTGCCACGCGGCGGGCGTCGCGACCCGGCCGCGCGGCGTGCGCACGATCAGGCCCTGCCTGACCAGGAACGGCTCGGCGACAACCTCGACAGTCTCGGCCTCCTCCGCCACCGCGACGGCCAGCGTGGACAGGCCGACCGGTCCGCCGCCGAACCGGCGGATCAGCGCGGTGAGCACGCCGCGGTCGAGCCGGTCCAGGCCGCTGTCGTCCACTTCGTACAGCTCCAGCGCGGCACGGGCTGCGGCCCGGCTGATCACGCCGTCACCGCGGACCTCGGCGAAGTCGCGTACCCGGCGCAGCAGCCGGTTGGCGATCCGCGGCGTGCCACGGGACCGGCCGGCGATCTCGTCGGCGCCCTCGTCACGCAGGTCCAAGCCGAGCAGCCCGGCCGACCGGCGCACGATCACGCCAAGCTCGGCGGGCTCATAGAAGTCCAGGCGGGCGGTAAAGCCAAACCGGTCCCGCAGCGGCGCCGGCAGCAGGCCTGCCCTCGTCGTGGCCCCGACAAGCGTGAACGGCGCGATGTCCAGCGGGATCGCGGTGGCGCCCGGTCCCTTGCCGACTACCACGTCGACCCGGAAGTCCTCCATCGCCAGGTAGAGCATCTCCTGCGCCGGGCGGGCCACCCGGTGGATCTCGTCGATAAAGATGACTTCGCCCTCGCCCAGAGTGGAGAGCACGGCGGCCAGATCCCCGGACCGCTCGATCGCCGGGCCGCTCGTGATCCGCAGCGGCTTCCCCAGCTCGGCAGCGATGATCATGGCGATGGTAGTCTTGCCGAGACCGGGCGGCCCGGACAGCAGCACGTGGTCGGGCGCCAGCCCGCGCCGCAGCGCGCCTTCCAGCACCAGGGAGAGCTGCTCGCGGACCCGGTTCTGGCCGATGAACTCGGCCAGCCGCTTGGGCCGCAGCGCGCCCTCGATGACCCGTTCGTCGGCGTCGGCCAGCGGTGAGACGAACCGGTCCAGCTCACTGTCGCTGCCAGTTCCGGCGCCGCCAGTTCCGGCGCCGCGGGTGCTGTCGCTGCCCGTCATGCCCGCCCCAGCACCCGCAGCGCCGCGCGCAGCGCCACCGCCACGTCCACGGTGCCTGGCGCCTGCCCGGCATCGGCTGCTGTGTCGCCGGCGGGCGCGGCGTCTCCGGCCGCCCGGGCGAGCAGTTCCGGCTCGATCGCCGCGATGGCCTGGTCAGCGTCCCTGGCCTGCCAGCCGAGATTGACCAGGCCGGCCCGTACCTGCTCGCGCCACGGGTCAGCGCGCGTCGCCGCCGACTGACCCGCCGCAGCGGCACCGGCGGATCCGTCGCCGGGCCGGCCCAGCCGCCCGGCAAGCTCGAGCACGATCCGCTGTGCGCCCTTGCGGCCGACGCCCGGCACGGTGGTCAGCGCGGCCAGGTCCTCGGCCGTCACCGCGCGGCGCAGCGCGTCCGGCGTGAAGACCGCGAGCATGGCCAGGGCGAGCCGGGGCCCGATCCCGCTGGCGGTCTGCAGCAGCTCGAAGGTGTTGCGCTCGTCGTCGTCGGCGAAGCCGTACAGGGTCAGTGCGTCCTCGCGAACCACCAGTGACGTGGCTACCCTGGCCCGCTCGCCAGTCCGGAGCCTGGCCAGGGTGCCCGGCGCGCACTGCACGAGCAGGCCGACCCCGCCGACCTCGATGACCGCTCCATCCGGCGCGACCGAGCTGACTGTCCCGTCCAGGTGAGCGATCATGGCCGTCCCCTTCCTCGCTCGGCCGCCGGCGTCCACGCCGACCGGGCCGCTGCGCCGCGCCCGGCCGCGGCGGCAGCCAGCAGCCGTGCCTGCGCGCCGCCGCGCCACAGATGGCAGATCGCCAGCGCCAGCGCATCTGCTGAGTCAGCCGGGCGGGGCGGATCAGCCATCCGCAGCAGCCGCGCAACCATCTGGGTGACCTGGGCCTTGTCCGCGCGGCCGCTGCCGGTGACCGCCGCCTTCACCTCGCTGGGCGTGTGCAGGGCCACCGGCAGGCGGCGCCGAGCCGCGCAGACGATCGCGACCGCCCCGGCCTGCGCGGTGCCCATCACGGTGCGGACATTGTGCTGGCTGAAGACCCGCTCGACAGCGACCGCGTCCGGCTGGTAGGTGGTCAGCCAGTGCTCAAACTGCTGCTCCAGGGCGAGCAGCCGGGCGCCGATATCGTCCCCGGCCGGGGTACCGACTACGTCGGTCGCCACCAGTACCAGGGTCCTGCCGGGCTCCCCCTCGATCACGCCGAGGCCACACCGGGTAAGGCCGGGATCGACCCCGAGCACGCGCAATGCCGCTCACCATCCCGGTCCCTAGCGAACAGGTGTTCGGCTGTGACCTTACCGGCTCCGGGCCGGCCGCGCGCCCAGCCCGTCGGCGTGTCGCAGAAGGCGTCGCCCGGCGGCCCGAGCGAACCCAGTCAGAAGTAATCCGGCATGAACGCGCCGGCCGCGAAGACGCAGTCCAGGGCCGCATCTGTGTCCGGGTCGCCGCCGGCCGCCAGCCCCGACCGACGCAGCGCCGGCATCGGGATGCCCGCGTACAGCGCCGCCAGGCCGCGGGCCCCGAGCGTGACAGGCGCGGCGGGATCCGGCGCGCCACGTTCTGCCGTTTCGGCCGGGGTCAGCGAGCCCTGGCCGCCGCCGACTTCCAGCCGCCACCGGCCCGAGTTGGCGGGCCTGGTGCGATCCTCCAGCCGCAGCACTGCGGTCAGCCCGGCGGCGGCGGGGAAACCGCGGGCCGCGATCGCGGCCGGGACGTCGACCAGCCGCAGCATCCACCGGTGCCGTTGCGACACCTCGACATCCGGCTCCCTGGTCAGCCAGCTCAGCGGGTCGCTCGGCCCGACATGGGCCCGGACCGTCCTGGCAATCGAGGCGTGCGACGCGATGACCCCCCAGATTGCCCGCGCGGTCTGCTCCGATCCGGCGACCGCGCTGTTGACGAGGATCTGGTGATGGCCGTCCGCCCACCTGTAGCTAACGAATCCGTCGTCCGCCAGGTAGGCAAACTCGTCCGGATCGGCGAGCCAGGCCCGGTACGTCGGGACATCGCGGGTGGCCGGACCGCTGTCGCGCAGCGCCGCGTGCACCGCCCCGATTGTCTCGACCACTTCGGCGGCATCGGCGGCGGTCGCCCGGCGCAGCGTGACCGCGCTGGCCTGCGCGCTCACATCGGGCGGCAGCAATGCGCCAAGCGAGCGGGCCGGAAGGACCGCCTCCCACTGCCCGCCGGCCAGTTCCCATCCCAGCGACCGGTAGATCGAGGCGGTCGCCGGGTACAGCGCGGACACCGGGTAGCCGCGCCGGGCGATTTCCTCGAGCAGCGCCGTCATCAGCACCTTGCCGATGCCCTGACCGCGGTACTCGGGCGCCACCTTGACCCCGGCAACGCCGGCCATCGGCAGCTGCCGCCCGTGCCACCACTGCCGCATGTCGTGGAATCTCGCCGAGGCGATCATCTCGGAACCATCGAACACGCCGAACAGCCGCGTGTCCGCCACGGCCGGCTCCAGCGCGGCGATCCAGCTGGCGCGCTGCGCCGCCGTGATCGGGCCGAATGCCCGGACCCGCAGGGCAAGTTCCGCCTCGAGGCCATCGCTGGCGTCCAGCTGGCGGATCTGCCGCCCGCTGAGCGACGCCGCCGACGGCAGCGTGCCGGAACTCACCCGAGCTGCTCCATGACCTCGTCGGGGACCTGGTAATTGGCGTACACGTCCTGCACGTCGTCGGAATCCTCGATGGCCTCGATCAGCCGGAAAACCTTCCTGGCGTGCTCCTCGTCGAGCGGCACCTCGACCGAGGGCAGGAACGCGGCTTCGGCCGACTCGTAGTCGATGCCGGCCTGCTGCAGCGCCGTGCGCACCGCGACCAGGTCGGTCGCCTCGCTGACGACCTCGAGCGACTCGCCAAGATCGCTGACCTCTTCGGCGCCCGAGTCCAGCACCGCCGCCAGCACGTCGTCCTCACTGACCCCGTCGGCCTTGGGCACGATCACGACGCCCTTGCGGTTGAACAGGTAGGAGACCGAGCCAGGGTTGGCCATGGTACCCCCGTTGCGGGTCAGCGCCGTGCGCACCTCGGCTGCCGCCCGGTTCCTGTTGTCAGTCAGGCATTCCACCAGCACCGCGACTCCGCCGGGGGCGTAGCCCTCGTAGGTAACCGACTCCCAGGCAGCCCCGCCCGCCTCCAGGCCGGCCCCGCGGCGCACTGCGCGGTCGATGTTGTCGCTCGGAACCGAGCTGCGCTTGGCCTTCTGCACGGCGTCATACAGGGTTGGGTTGCCCGCAGGATCCGGGCCGCCGCTGCGTGCCGCGACCTCGACGTTCTTGATCAGCTTCGCAAACAGCTTGCCCCGCCGGGCGTCGACAACGGCCTTCTTGTGTTTCGTGGTCGCCCACTTGGAGTGGCCGCTCATGACTGATCCCTTACCATGTCAGCAAACAGATTGTGGATGCGCAGGTCCGGCGTCAGCTCGGGATGGAACGCGGTCGCGAGCGCCGGGCCCTGGCGAACGGCGACGATCCTACCCGTGCGCGATTCGGTGGCGAGAATCTCGACTGCGGGCCCTGCCTCCTCGACCCATGGTGCGCGGATGAAGACGGCGTGGAACGGCGGGCCGGCCAGGCCGTGCAGGATGACGTCGCTCTCGAACGACTGCGCCTGCCGGCCGAACGCGTTGCGCCGGACGGTCATGTCGATAGAGCCGAGCGTCGCCTGGTCGCTGGCCCGCTCGACCAGCCGGTCCGCCAGCATGATCATCCCGGCGCAGGAGCCGAAGGCGGGCATGCCGCCGCTGATCCGCTTGCGCAGCGGGTCGAGCAGGTCGAAGCCGGCGACGAGCTTCCACATCGTGGTGGACTCGCCACCAGGTATCACCAGCCCGCCGACGGCTTCGAGCTCCTCAGGCCGGCGCACCGGAAGAGGGCTGGCGCCGGCCGCGCGCAGCGCCCGCAGATGCTCGGCAACGTCTCCCTGCAGCGCCAGTACGCCGATCGCCGGTGCGTCCTTGCTGGCCGGCACCTACCAGCCCCGGTCCGCATAGTGCTGTTCGGGCGGCAGGGTGTCCAGGTTGATGCCCACCATCGGCTCGCCGAGGCCGCGGGACACCTTCGCGAGCACGTCCGGGTCGTCGTAGAAGGTGGTGGCCTTCACGATCGCGGCAGCGCGGGCGGCCGGGTCGCCGGACTTGAAGATGCCCGACCCGACGAAGACGCCGTCCGCGCCAAGCTGCATCATCATTGCCGCGTCCGCCGGGGTGGCCAGGCCGCCGGCGGTGAACAGCACAACCGCCAGCTTGCCCGCCGCGGCCACCTCGGCGACCAGGTCATAGGGCGCCTGCAGGTCCTTGGCGGCGCGGTAGAGCTCGTCGGCGGACAGAGTCGACAGCCGCCGGATCTCGGCGCGGATGCCGCGCATGTGCCGGGTTGCCTCGACCACGTTCCCGGTGCCTGCCTCGCCCTTGGACCTGATCATCGCGGCGCCCTCGGCGATCCGGCGCAGCGCCTCGCCCAGATTGGTGGCGCCGCAGACGAACGGGACGGTGAAGTCCCACTTGTCCACGTGATGTGCCTCGTCGGCCGGGGTGAGCACCTCGGACTCGTCGATGTAGTCCACCCCGATGGCCTGAAGCACCTGCGCCTCGGCGAAGTGCCCGATGCGGCACTTGGCCATCACCGGGATCGAGACCGCGGCGATGATCCCGTCGATCATGTCGGGGTCGCTCATTCTGGCCACGCCGCCCTGCGCCCGGATATCAGCGGGCACCCGCTCCAGCGCCATGACCGCCACCGCGCCGGCGTCCTCGGCGATCTTCGCCTGCTCCGGGGTGACGACGTCCATGATCACGCCGCCCTTGAGCATGTCGGCCATGCCCCGCTTGACCCGCAGCGTGCCGGTCTGCCCGGCCGGACGGCCGTCACTGCCTGCGCTCGTGGTACCGCCCGCGCTCGCGGCGCTGGCGTTGCTGGCGGGAGAACTGGGGACTGACACGGAAACCTCACCTGATCGCTGCATGGACTGCCTCCATGGTAGGCGGTGCGCCGCAGCCAGCGTGCGGCTCAGCTAGTCAACGGCTCAATTAGCCATCGGCTCAGTTAGCCATCGGCTCAGCCGGTCAGCAGCTCAGCGGCTCATCCAGCCGCGACCCGGCCCGGTCAGCGGCTCAGTAGCTCAGCCGGTCAGATGGGGAATGTCCGCGGCCTGGCCGTCCTCGCCCGGCCCGACCAGGGAGTCGTCGATCTCGAAGAACTCCGGCAGCGCGGCGTTGCCCGCCAGCCGCAGCAGCCGCGCCAGCCAGCGGCGGCGCGCGGCCCGGGTCGCGGCAACCGCGTCGTTGTAGAACTTGCGGGCCAGGAAGACCTGGTGCGCGGCGCTCTCCATCTCGGCCAGCAGTTCCTCGGCGCCCTCCCGGCCGGCCAGCAGCGTCCGGAAATCCGGCTGGCCGAACGCCGCTCGCAGTGCCCTGGTCAGGTCGCTCTCGGCCAGCTCCCTGGAATTCTGCGCGGATCTCGCATCGTGCGCGGTACCGGCCAGCAGCACGCTGGTCGCCGGATCCAGCAGGCCCGACGAGGCGAGCTCCAGCGCCACCGAGCTGCGCCGCACCAGGGCCGCGTCCAGCGCGGCACGGGCCGCCTCGAGCCGCGCATGCAGCCGGTCCAGCCTGCCCGCGCGCCAGGACACATACACCCCGAGGATCGCGACGATCGCGATGACGATCAGGCTGCTGGTCATCGCGGCCTCACAGGGCCACGGCCACGCGCCCGGCAGCGGGCACGACCGCCCCGTACACCCGGACCACGTCCTTGGCCACGACCGGCCAGTCATAGTCGCGCACCGCCGCCGCAGCCGCGGCGGACAGCTCAGCCCGCCGCGCGGGCTCTGCCAGCAGCCGCTGCGCTGCCGCCGCCAGTCCCTGCGCGCTGCCCGTCTCGAACAGCTCGCCGGCCCGGCCGCCGCGCAGCACCCGCCGGAACGCGTCGAGGTCACTGGCCACGATCGGGGCGCCGGCCGCCATCGCCTCGGCCAGCACGATGCCAAAACTCTCCCCGCCGGTATTCGGCGCGCAGAACACATCGACCGAATGGAAGACTCGCACCTTGTCCGCGTCGCTGACCTGGCCGAGCAGCTCTACCCGTGGCCGCAGCGCCTGCGGCACCCGGCCGAGCACGTCCTGCTGGTCGCCGTAGCCGGCGATCAGCAGCCGCAGCTCAGGCCGGCCGGGAGCCAGCAGCTCGAAGGCGCGCAGCAGCACCGCGAGTCCCTTGCGCGGCTCGTCAATCCGGCCGAGGAAGCCCAGCGCACCGCCGGGACCGGGCCAGCCGGGCAGCGGGTCGGCCTTCTCGAAGCGGCGCACGGCCACTCCGTTCGGGATCAGCACCGCGTCGCCGCCGAGGTGCTCCACCAGTGTGGTGCGGGCAGCCTCGGAGACGGCGATCCGGCCGCTGATCTTCTCCAGCGCGGACTGCAGGATCGGCTGCGCGACGTGCAGCGCGCGCGACCGCGGGATCGCGGTGTGCACGGTGGCGACGATCGGCCCGTCAGCGACCCAGCACGCCAGCAGGGACAGGCTCGGCGCGGTGGGCTCGTGCACGTGCAGGACGTCGAAGGCGCCTTCCTTGAGCCACCGGCGCACCCGGCTGGCTGACAGGAAGCCGAAGGCGAGCCGGGCGACCGAGCCGTTGTAGGGCACCGGGACGGCCCGGCCAGCAGGCACGACGTAGGACGGCAGCGCCGCGTCGTCATCGGCCGGCGAGATGACGCTGACCTCGTGCCCGAGATCGATCAGCGCCTCCGCCAGCCCGCGGATGTGCTCCTGGACGCCGCCCGGCACGTCCCAGCTGTACGGGCAGACCAGCCCGACTCTCACGGCGCGCCCGCCAGCGCCGCGGCCAGCCGGGCCGGGTCGAGGTCAGCGACGAAGACGCGCTGCAGCATGTGCCAGTCCTGCGGGTGAGCCCGGATGCCGCCGGCGAAGACATCGGCGACCTGCTGCATCATCGCTGCCGTCTTCTGCCGTCTGTCCCCGTCGGCAGGCACCGGGATCTCCTCGTGGATGTGCACGCCCCAGTTGTCGCCTTCGAACCAGAGCGTGGCGGGCATCAGCGCCGCACCGGTCTGCACGGCCAGTGCGGCGGGACCGCCCATCATCCGGGCCTTCTCGCCGAAGAACTCGACTTCGATGCCGGAGCCAGTGACATCCCGGTCGCAGGGCAGGCAGACGACCTTGCCCGCACGCAGCCGCTGCGCCAGGATCCCGAACGGCCTGCTGCCCCCGCTTGCAGGTAGCACCTCCATGCCGAGTCCCTCGCGGAACGCGACGAATCTCTCGTAGACCGATTCAGGCTTTACCCGCTCCATGACGGTGGTAAAAGAACCGGCCCCCTTGGCAATGATCCAGGCGCCCGCCTGATCCCAGTTGCCCATGTGCGGCAGCGCGAACACCACGCCGCGGCCGGCCGCCAGATAGTCAAAGGCGTCGCTAATATGCCCGCTGTCGTGCATGCCCTCGACCAGCCGCTCGACGGGCATTACCGGCAGCCGGAAAATCTCGAGCCAGTAGCGGGAATAGGAGCGCATGGCCAGCCTGGACAGGGCGCGCAGCTGGGCGCCAGTCGCCCCGGGCCCGATAACCCGGCGCAGATTCCCTTCGAGTACCTGCAGCCGGGGGCCCTGACGGCGCCAGGCGATGTCGGCGAAGAACCGGAAGGCGCCCTGCGCCCAGCGCTCTGGCACACGGCAGACGACAGACCAGCCGAGGCCGTAACCGGCATCGGTGAGCTTGTCCTTCAGTCCGGGCACCCATTACCTCCCGAGGCGGATGTCTGATTTCCCCGCGGCGATCGGCCGCCGCCCGCACCGGAGCCAGGCGCCGCTGGCGCGGAATCAGCCGCCAGCGCCGCACGGCGCACGACCAGAACCCGCTGGCCGAAAGTAAACGCACTCAGCCCGGCCAGCAGCCAGAGCCCCACGGGAAGGACAAACGGTACGCCTAGTCCGGACAATCCCGTGGCAGCTAGTCCGATCAGCAACCGCTCAGATCTCTCAGCAATCCCTACATTGCAGCTTATTCCAAGCCCCTCGGCCCGCGCCTTCGCATAGGAGACCAGCGCGCCGGCCACCAGGCAGAAAAGCGTCACCGCAGCCAGGACAGTATTGTGCCCGCCGAGCACGAACCACAGGGTCAGCCCGCCGAAGATCGCCGCATCCGCGACCCGGTCCAGGGTGGAATCAAGAAACGCTCCCCAGCTGCCGGATGTGCCCGTGACCCGCGCCAGCGCACCATCGAGCATGTCGGCCAGCACGAAGACGGTGCAGACAACCGTGCCGACAAACAGATGGCCGGTCGGGAACAGCGACAGCGCACTCGCGGCGACACCGAGCGTCCCGACGATGGTGATGGCATTCGGCGTGACGGGGGTACGCGCCAGCAACTCGCCGACCGGCGTCAGCAGCCGGGCGATGGCGGGTCGAAGCGCGCTGAGCATGGCCGTCTGATCCTACTGGCGGCGGGCAGCCGGGCGGCATTCTGCGCCCGGGTCTTGTGATCGCGGCACCGGCAGGTAAAGGCTGGTCGTGCAGCAGGCGAACAACTACAGGAGGCGCGTGCGGATGGCGGACAAAACTCACACATCGGGAGCCGCGGGCAGGACATCTCCGGCCGGCCAGCCCGACAGCGTGCGCAACGTCGTGCTGGTCGGCCACTCCGGAGCAGGCAAGACGACGCTGACCGAGGCACTGCTCGCCCATACCGGCACGATCCAGCGGACCGGCCGGGTCGAGGACGGGACGACGGTCAGCGATTTCGACGAGGTTGAGATCCGGCAGCAGCGCTCGGTCAACCTCACGCTGGCGCCGGTCGTGCACGCCGGCGTCAAGGTGAACCTGCTGGACACGCCGGGCTATGCCGACTTCACCGGTGACCTGCGGGCGGGCCTGCGTGCCGCCGACGCGGCCCTGTTCACCGTGTCGGCGGCCGACGGCGTCGACGGGCTGACCAGGATGCTCTGGGAGGAATGCGCCGCCGTCGGCACGCCGCGGGCCGTCGTGATCACCAAGATCGACCATCAGCGCGGGGATTTCGACGAGGCCCTGCAGGCGTGCCGGGACGCGTTCGGCGACTCCGTCGCCCCGCTGTACCTGCCGGTCAGCGACGCCCAGGGCGCCGTCCGCGGCCTGATCGGGTTGCTGTCGGAGCGCTTCTTCGACTACACCGGCGGCGCACGGCAGGAGAAGGAGCCGGATGCGGCTGACGCCGACAAGATCGCGGAGTCGCGCAGCGCGCTGATCGAGGCGATCATCCAGGAGAGCGAAGACGAGAGCCTCATGGACAGGTACCTGTCCGGTGAGCAGATCGACGCCAAGGTCCTCATCGAGGACCTGGAGAAGGCGGTAGCCCGCGCCAGCTTCTACCCGGTGCTGGCCGTCGCGTCGCCGCAGGCGATCGGCCTGACTGAGCTGCTCGAGGTGATGACCCAGGCTTTCCCCGCGCCGCAGGAGCACCCGCTGCCCGGCGTGAGCACGCTGGACGGCAAGCCGGTGACCGGCTTGTCCTGCGACCCGGACGGGCCGCTGCTGGCCGAGGTCGTCAAGACGACCGCCGACCCGTATGTGGGCCGGATCAGCCTGGTGCGCGTCTTCTCCGGGACGCTGCGGCCCGACGCGGTGCTGCACGTGTCCGGGCACGGCCGGTCGCAGCGGGGGCACGCCGACCATGACGAGGACGAGCGAGTCGGCGCGCTGACCTCACCGCTCGGCAAGCAGCAGCGGCCCATCGCGATGTGCCCCGCCGGGGACATCTGCGCGGTCGCGAAGCTCGCGAGGGCGGAGACCGCGGACACGCTGTCGGACAAGGACCGCCCGCTGCTGATGGAGGCCTGGTCCAGTCCCGAGCCGCTGCTGCCGGTCGCGATCGCGGCCAAGTCCAAGGCCGACGAGGACAAGATGTCGCAGGCGCTCGGCAGGCTGGTGGCCGAGGACCCGACGCTGCGGCTGGAGAACAACCCCGAGACCCGCCAGCTCGTGCTCTGGTGCATGGGCGAGGCGCACGCCGACCTGCTGCTCGACCGGCTGTCCAGCCGCTACGGCGTGGCCGTGGAGACCGTGGAACTGCGCGTTCCGCTGCGGGAGACGGTGGCGGCACGGGCGCACGGGCTCGGCCGCAACGTCAAGCAGACCGGCGGCCACGGCGAGTTCGGCATCTGCCACATCGAGGTGGAGCCGTTGCCCTCGGGCTCGGGCTTCGAGTTCGTCGACAAGATCGTGGGCGGCGTGGTGCCGCGCCAGTTCATTCCGTCAGTGGAGAAGGGCGTCCGGGCCCAGATGGAACAGGGCGTCCTGGCCGGCTACCCGATGGTGAACGTCAAGGTCACGCTGTTCGACGGCAAGGCCCACTCGGTGGACTCCTCCGACATGGCCTTCCAGAAAGCGGGACGGGCGGCGCTGCGGGACGCGTGCGAGAAGGCGCAGGTGCTTCTGCTCGAGCCCGTCGACGAGGTGTCGGTACTCGTCGCCGACGACTATGTCGGCGCCGTCATGTCCGACCTGTCCTCGCGCCGCGGCCGGGTGCTGGGCACCGAGCCGGTCGCCGGGGGCCGGACCCTGGTCAAGGCGGAGATCCCGGAACTCGAGATCACCCGGTACGCGATCGACCTGCGGTCCATGTCGCACGGCACAGGCTCGTTCTCCCGCTGCTACCTGCGGTACGAGCCGCTGCCGCCGCATCAGGCCGAAAAGCTGGCGGCCGCCGCCAGGGAAAGCTAGGTCCGGAGCCGCGTCCGCCGCCCTGATCCGCTATCCGGCGCCGCCGCCGGCCACGCCTGCGCCAGCAGCACCCAGGTGTCGGCCAGCAACTGCGGCAGTACCTTGGTCCGGCCGACCACCGGCATGAAGTTCGAGTCGCCGCCCCACCGCGGCACCACATGCTGGTGCAGGTGCGCGGCGATGCCGGCCCCGGCCACGCCGCCGGCGTTCATGCCGATATTGAAGCCCTGCGCGCCGGACGCCGCCCGCAGCGCGGCCATGGCCCGCTTGGTGAAGGCCGACAGCTCGGCGGTCTCCGGCTCGTCCAGCTCGGTGTAGTCGGCGACATGCCGGTACGGGCAGACCAGCAGGTGCCCGCTGTTGTACGGGTAGAGATTCAGCACCGTGTACACCAGCGACCCGCGCGCGACGATCAGTCCGTCCGCATCGCTGAGGCTAGGAATCCGGCAGAACGGGCACTCGTCGCCATCCGGGCCGCCCGGCTTGTTCTCGCCCTTGATATAGGCCATCCGGTGCGGCATCCAGAGCCGCTCGAACCCGTCCGGCGTGCCGATGCCATCTTGCTCCTGCCGAGCAAACTCGGGCTGCTCTGCAACCTCGGGCTGGTGAGCACGCTCGCGCTGCTGCCCAGGCTGATCGGATCCGGCGGCGGACATGACGCCAGCATAGGGACGGCCGGCCCCGGCCAGTCCCCCGGACCCCGGCTCCTGACCGCTCAGATCTGCATCCGCTGCGCAACCACGGCGGTAATCTCGGCGATGGCCTCGTCCACCGGCACGCCGTTCTTCTGCTCGCCGCTGCGGTAGCGGAACGAGACGGCGCCCGCCGCGATGTCGTCATCGCCGGCCAGCAGCATGTAAGGCACCTTCTGCTGCTGGGCGGTGCGGATCTTTTTTTGCATCCGGTCGTCCCCGGCGTCGACCTCAGCCCGGATTCCCTGCTCGCGCAGCCTGGCCGCGACGTCCTGCAGATACGTTACGTGCGCGTCCGCGATCGGGATGCCGACCACCTGGACCGGCGCCAGCCACGGCGGCAGGGCCCCCGCATAGTGCTCAAGCAGGATGCCGAAGAACCGCTCGATTGACCCGAAAAGGGCTCGGTGGATCATGTAAGGCCGCTGCCTGGTGCCGTCCGCGGCCTGGTACTCGATCCCGAACCGGCCCGGCTCCTGGAAGTCGACCTGCAGGGTGGACAGCTGCCAGCGGCGCCCGATCGCGTCCCGCACGTGAACATCGATCTTGGGCGCGTAGAACGCTCCGTCCCCCTCGGCGATCACGTAAGGCAGCCCGGACACGTCCAGCGCGTGCTTGAGCGCCGCCTCGGCCTTGTCCCACTCCTCCGGCTCGCCGATGTATTTCTCCGGCCGGGTGGACAGCTCCGCCTCGAACTCGGTCAGCCCGAAATCGCGCAGCAGGCCGACCACGAAGTCCAGCAGGCTGGCCAGTTCCCCTGCCAGCTGGTCTGGCCGGCAGAAAATGTGCGAGTCGTCCTGAGTGAAGCCGCGGGCCCTGGTCAGCCCGTGCACGACCCCGGACTTCTCGTACCGGTACACGGTGCCGAACTCGAAAAGCCGCAGCGGCAGCTCACGGTAGGACCGGCCGCGGGCGGCGAAGATCAGGACGTGCATCGGGCAGTTCATCGGCTTGGCGTAGTACTTCGCGCCCTCGAACTCCATGGGCGGGAACATGCTATCGGCGTACCAGCTGAGGTGCCCGGAGGTCTCGAACAGCTCGGACTTGGTGATGTGCGGGGTGTTGACGAACTCGTAGCCGGCCGCCACGTGCCGCTGCTGTGAGTACTCCTCCATGACCCGCCGGATGGTCCCGCCCTTGGGGTGGAACACCGGCAGACCGCTGCCGATCTCGGCGGGGAAGGAGAACAGGTCGAGCTCGGCGCCGAGCTTGCGGTGATCGCGCCGCTCAGCCTCGGCCAGCAGGTGCAGGTACTCGTCCTGCGCCTCGCGCGACGGCCACGCGGTGCCGTAGATCCGCTGCAGCTGCGGGTTCTTCTCGCTGCCCCGCCAGTACGCGCCGCCGGTGCGCATCAGCTTGAACGCCGGGATCCGCCGGGTGGTCGGCAGATGCGGCCCGCGGCACAGATCTTTCCAGCACAGCTCGCCGGTGCCGGAGTCGGTGTTGTCGTAGATGGTCAGCTCACTGCCGCCGACCTCGACGGCCTCGTCCTCGGCCGCCGCGCCGCCCTTCAGGCCGATGAGCTCCAGCTTGTAGGGCTCGGCTGCCAGTTCGGCCCGGGCCGCCTCGTCGCTGACCACCCGGCGCCGGAAGAGCTGGCCCTGCCTGACGATCTGACGCATCCGCTGCTCGATCGCTTTTAGATCTTGCGGACTAAACGGGTTATGCACGTCAAAGTCGTAGTAGAAGCCGTTCTCGACCGGCGGGCCGATACCTAGTTTGGCGTCGGGGAACAGCTCCTGGACGGCCTGCGCCAGCACGTGCGCGGTCGAATGCCGCAGGATCGCCAGGCCATCCGCGCTGCCCATGTCCACCGGCTCCACCGCGTCGCCGTCGGCGAGCGGGCAGGCCAGGTCACGCAGGGTGCCGTTGAGCCGGGCGGCGATCGCGGCCTTGCCGTCGATCACTGGGTCAGTGAGCACGGGGTCAGTAAGCACCGGGTCAGCTAGCACACCGCCGGCCGTCATGCCGGCTTCCACCACGTGCTCGCGTCCGGCGAGGGTGATGTGCAGCTTGTCGGCAGGCACGGCTGGCTCCTTTGGATTGCCGGGAGATGCGGGCCGGCGAGCCCGTGCCTCGATGCTATCGATGCCGCGCGCCGGACGCGCGTGAGTATCCAGCCCCTGCTAGGGAGCGGCGACGGTGACCAGGCTGCCGTAGGTGAGGTACGGCCAGGCCTTCTCGGCAGCTGTCCAGGGCAGCTCGACGCAGCCGAGGCTCTGCTGGAAGCCGTACGAATAGCGCGGGAAGTAGTGCACTGCCTCGCCGGCCCGAAAGTAGGCGACGAAGTCGACCGGGTCGGCGTACTTGGTGCCGTCCGGGTTCGTCCCCTGCATGATCTGGAAGCGGTACCGCAGGTACACCGGGGCCGTGCCGATCGTGGTGGGCGCGGCCGCGATGCCGGTGTTGGCCAGGTTGCGCAGCACCACGTGCCCGTTGTGCCAGATGGTCAGCGTCTCCGGGCTCGTCTGGCTCGCCAGCGCGTAGGTGTAGCCGTGGCTGTTGATCGCGCCCGCGGCGACCGCGCCAAACAGCGCATTCCAGACCTGCGACTCGGCGACGCCGTCCATCGTCATCCCGTGGTCGGACTCGAAAGCCATCACCGCGCCCCTGAGCATCAGGCTGCCGCCGCTGCCGCCCTGCCAGAAGGTCCTGAGCGTGCTCGGGTAGCCATGCTGCCAGGAGAAAGTCCCGGCCGGCGGATCAAAGGCCGCGCTGCGCTGCGCGGCGGCATCGGCCGCGGCCGGCTCCGTGCCGGGCACTACTGGTGTCCAGGTGAGGGGCAGGTAGCCGAGCTGAGCCAGCAGCTGATCCAGCCGCACGGTCGAGTACGAGCCGGTCCGGAACCCGACAGTGAGTGAGCTGGCCAGCGGGCCGCCGCCTGCTGACTGCACGCCGCTCGCCCCGCCGGGAATCCGCAGCCGGACGTCTTCATCCGCGGCAAAGCCCCTGGCCGGCGCGAACTGCAGCGTGTCGGCCGACACGCGCTGCCAGCTGCCCGCGACAGCCGGCCGGAGGGCCGGCAACGGCGAGTCGGCAGCCAGGGCGGCAGAGAACACGACCCGCACGCCGGCGGTGCCGTTGACGTCCGTGGCGTGCGCGGCCGGGGTGACCGAGACGACCCGCAGCGGGCCCGACGCCGACGGGGCAGAGCCCTGGTGCTTGCTATCCGCCCGGACCTTGCCGGCCGCCTGCGCCGGGGCGTGCGTCGTCAGCGCAACCCAGGTCCCCGCGGCCAGCAAGCACGCGATCACGGCGCCCAGGGCAGCTACCTTGCCTCGAAGCGCTCCGGATCCGGACACGCGGTCCCCCTCGCCGTGCGAGCCCAGCTGCTCTGGGCGGGCGACAATTACCCAGTTCCTGATCTCAGTGCGTGATTGTGGGCGCAAGAGCCTTATCTGCGACTGTAGATGGCGCGCGGGAGTTCGGCGTGCGGACGATATCAAGACTTTACCCAGCAACGATGACAGTTTCGTGACGGACAGCGACAGGCTGCCGGCAACCGGGACGACGACAAGCGCCCCGGGCCGGATCTGCCGGCCCTGGGGCGCTGGGCTCCCGCTCAGTCGCTCTCGGCTGCGGTGCTCTCGGCCGCGGTGCGTCCGTCGAGGCACCGGGCCCGCCAGCAGCTAGTCAGCCCGAGACTGTCACCAGGCTTCCGTAGGTGAGGTACGGGTAGGCATGCTCCGCGGCGGGATACGGCAGCTCCACGCAGCCGAGGCTCTGCTGGAAGCCGTAGGAACCGCGCGGGAAGTAGTGCACAGCATCGCCGCCGTTGAAGTAGGACACGAACGACACCGGGTCTGCGTAGCTGCTGCCGTCCGGGTTGACGCCCTGCATGATCTGGAACCGGTACCTCAGGTAGACCGGGTAGGTGCCGTCTGCCGTCGGCGAGACCGGAATGCCGGTGTTGGCCAGGGTGCGCATCGCCACATGGCCGTCGTGCCAGATCGTCAGGGTCTCCGGGAGCGCCTTGCTTGCCAGCGCGTAGGTGTACCCGACCTGATTGCGGCGGCCGGCCGCCAGGGCGTTGAACAGGGCGCCCCAGACCTTCGGGCTGGCGATGCCGTTGATCGCCATGCCGCGCTGGTACTCAAAGGCCATCAGCGCGCCCCTGACGAGGACGTTCGTCCCGGTGGGCTGCCACTGGCCGGCCAGCGTGTACGGATAGCCCTTGTCCCAGGTGAAGTTTCCTGCGGGCGGGTTGTAGGCCATGGCCGCCTGCGAGGATCCGGTGCCGCCGCCCTGCAGCGAACGGCCGTTGGTGCTCCCGCCTGGCGTCCACGTCAGCGGCAGATAGCCAAGCTGGGCGAGCAGCTCGGCTAGCCGCAGCCCGTCGTAGCTCGCGGTGCTGAACTGCGAGACCATCGGTGCGGCGAGCTGGCTGCCTGATGCCGATCGCACGCCGCCGGAACCGGCGGGCACTCGCACTGTGACCGAGGTCAGCGGGCTGAAGGGCTCCGCTGGCGTGAACGTCATTGTGCTGCCGGTGACACTCCACTGGCCGGCGACGGCAGGGCTGAGCACAGGTGATGGGGAGCCGGCGGCAAGCGGGGCCGAGAACTGGATCTCGACCGGCTCGCCGCCGTTGACGTGCTTGGTCCCGGCGGCTGGCGTGACCGAAAGAACCGTGAGGGCCTGCGCGCCAGGCCCTGCCGCGTGGCCGACTTGCATGCGGGCCGCGGTGGACACGGTGGACTGACCCGCCCCCGAGTGGATCAGTACGTACGTCCCCGCTGCCACGGCCACCACGGCCGCCACCGCTCCGAGCGCAATGATCTGCGCCTTGGGCTTGCGCGCCATCCGGGCGCCCTCCTGCGATTCCCGATCCGCTTGATGCCTGCCGGGTCCCCCACCAAACACGCTACTCCCCCGTCTGTGGCGCGATCCGTTGCCGTGATCACCATGCGTAACGTTCCGCGTCCCTGATAGTCACTCAGCGTAACATTGCTTACCCCGCCCCGCATCCACGGAACCAGCAACTGCGTAAACGATCAGCAATGCCGGGTCCAGGAAACGGCGAGCAGGCCCGCTACATTTCAGGGCAACAACGGGCGTTCGGGCACAAGGAACAGTGACGGCCGGCCACGTGCACGCGGCCGGCCGTCGATCTGGTGGTGGGCGATACTGGGATCGAACCAGTGACCTCCTCGGTGTGAACGAGGCGCTCTCCCGCTGAGCCAATCGCCCGCCGCCCGGCAAGGACCTGAGTCCATCGGGCGATCACAGATTAGCGCATGCCCGCCGGGCAGGCAGCGCGCCAGCACTCCCGAGCCTCAGATCTCCGGAAGTTGAGCCTCCCCGCTTCGCCACTGCCTTGTTCCCGGCGGAGCGCTCGAATGCGTAGACCGGGCAGAACCGGGAAGCGGACATAGAACTCAATATCATTTCTTGTCACTATCCGCGACAATGCCGGGCTGGGAGTGATGGACAGATCAGGAGAAAACCTTCCTAATAGTAGACCGTTGTTACTCTGCGTAACCCCCCGGACGCTTTAGGCAACGAATTGGTTGCTTAGTGAGACGAAGGTCACATTACGTTGCATCAGTCACAGGAACAGTCCGCATCGAAATCGGTGTTCTATTTCCATAAGCGTTTGACCAGGTCGCGGCCGGTTTGTTGATCAGTGACCGAGGTTACGAGCGGCAGGAATCGCGGAACTAAACACTGCGATGAATGTTCCGGCAGCGCCTACGCACATAAGTGATAGGCAACCGCGCAGTAATAATGAAGCCCGGCATTCCGGGACACGACAAGGCAAAGGCCTGACGAGATGATGAACAGCAGCGATACCGTGTCCGCTGAACTTGGACTCAGTCTGGTGGTTCCCGAGCACGGAGCCGTTCCCCTCGTCGCCAGCCTGTACTACAGCGCCGAAGACCCCTACGCCATCCGCATGGCGTTCCACGTCGGCATGGACGAGCCGGTGGAATGGATCTTCGCGAGGGACCTGCTGGCCGTCGGCCTCGAGGGCCCGGCAGGCGAAGGCGACGTGCAGGTCTGGCCCGGCGAGGAGCACGGCGAGGAGGTGCTGAACCTCGCGCTGTCATCTCCGTTCGGCGAGGCGCACTTCGAGGCACCGCTCAGCGCGACAGCAGAATTCCTGCAGCGAACCTTCGAGGTCATCCCGGCGGGACTGGAGATCGACTTCATCGACCTCGACAGCGAGCTCAATGAGCTGCTCTGGCGCGCATAGCCGCCTTTCCGGTCGTGAAAGGCTTCTTTGCTGTCAACCGCGAGTTATTTAGCTATTTACGGATCCGGCGATCCTGCCGCCCGCATTTCAAATACTTCGGTGACTTTTCGGGTAACCGGTCCGGGTGGCAACGGCAGAGCAGTGCCGTTCACGTTGCGGATTGGCTGCACGTCCCGGGTTGTCCCGCAAAGGAAGGCTTCCTCCGCAGTGGCGAGTGCACCGACCGGCAGGTCTTCCTCAAGCGCGTCAGCCCACTCAATAACCAGCGCGCGGGTCACTCCCGCCAGGCAGCCGGCGGCCAGCGGCGGCGTTACCAGCCGGCCGCCGGTCACCACGAACACATTCGTCCCGGTGCCCTCGCACAGATTGCCCGCAGTGTTCGCGAAGATGGCCTCGTGGCCACCGCGCTCGGCGGCGTAAGCGAGCGCCCGCACGTTCTCCGCATATGACGTGGTCTTCAGACCCACGAGCGCGCCGTGCTCATTGCGCGGCCAGGGCACCACGACGACATCGACATCCCGCGCCGCAGGAGCCTGCTCAGCCAGGGCGAGGATCGTCGTCAGCGGGGAGCCGCCGCGCTCGGAGCCGAGCGCCGCGATTCCCGCGGTCACCGTGACCCGCAGCCGCGCCAGCGGCGGCTTGCCCGAAGCATCAATGACGGCCTGCGCGGCGGCCCGGATCTCGTCCAGATCCGGCTCGGCCAGCCCCAGGCCGACGGCTGACCGGGTCAGCCGGTCCAGGTGCCGGGTCAGCGCGAACGGCACGCCATCGACCACCTTGATCGTCTCGAAGACGCCGTCGCCGACCACCAGCCCGTGGTCGAAGACCGAGATCCTGGCCTCGTCGTCGGGGAGGAGCTCCCCGTTCATCCACACCGCCACGGGTGAAACCTAGCGCAATGCAACGCAGTGGGCGCTAGCCGTTTCGCAGAGCGCAGGAAGAAGCCCGTCGACGGCCGCGATCTGTGCGGCCACCTCCCGGTCCACCTGCATCACCGGGACCTGCTCCCTGATCGCCGCATGCACGGCGGCGATGGGCGCAGCGGGCGCGGCGATGTCGGCCCGCATGTCGACGCCCTGGGCCGCGCAGAGAATCTCCACCGCCAGGCAGGTCCGGACGTTGGCGACCACCTCGCGCAGCTTCCGCACGGCGGTCCAGCCCATCGAGACGTGATCCTCCTGCTTGCCCGAGGTCGGGATGGTGTCCACGCTCGCCGGATGCGCGAGCACCTTGTTCTCGCTGACCAGCGACGCCGCGGTGTACTGGGCGAGCATGAAGCCCGAGTTGATCCCGGCTTCCGGCGCCAGGAACGGCGGCAGCCCGCGGGAGAAGGCGGGGTCCAGCATCCGGTCCACCCGGCGCTCGCTGATGCTGGCCAGCTCGGAGATGGCCATCGCGAGCATGTCGGCAGCAAACGCCAGTGGCTCGCCATGGAAGTTCCCGGTGGTCATGACTTCGCCATCGGGGACGATCACCGGGTTGTCGACCACCGCGCCAAGCTCGGTCTCGAGCACCCGGCGGGCATAATCCAGGACATCGCGGACAGCGCCATGGACCTGCGGCGCGCAGCGCAGGCTGTAGGCATCCTGCACGGCGTGCCTGCTCTCGCGGTGGCTGGCCACCAGCCCCGAGCCGGCCAGCAGCCCGCGCAAGGCTGCCGCACTTCGCAGCTGGCCGGGATGCGGCCGGATCACCTGCACCCGCTCGTCGTAGGTCCGGTCGGTGCCCAGCAGCGCCTCGATCGACATCGCGCAGGCCAGGTCGGCGACCCGGACGAGCAGCTCCGCGTCGTGCACCGAGAAGGCCAGCAGGGCCTGCATCGGCTCGGTCCCGTTGACCAGAGACAGGCCTTCCTTGGGCGCCAGCTCCAGCGGCGCTAGGCCATGCTCGGCCAGCACCTCCGCTGCAGGCCGGCCCTGCGGCCCGTCGCCCCTGCCGCGCAGCCGTCCGGCCCCGATCAGCGGCTGGGCCAGGTGCGCCAGCTGTGCGAGGTCGCCGGAGGCGCCCACCGAGCCCTTGCCCGGAATGACGGGCAGCAGGCCGCGCTCCAGCAGCTCCAGCAGGCGGCCGGGAAGCTCGGTGCGCACGCCCGAATAGCCTGCCGCGAGGGTCCTCGCGCGCAGCAGCAGGATCGCCCGGACGGTTTCGTCGTCCAGCGGCGCCCCGGTCCCGGCGGCGTGCGAGACGACAATCGCGGCCTGCAGCCGAGTCAGGTCCTGCTCTCCGACGCGAGTGTCCGCTAGCGCGCCGAACCCGGTATTGACGCCGTAGACGGGCGCATCGCCGGCGATTGCGGCGGTTACCACGTCGCGGCTGGTTCTCATCCTGGCCGCGACATCAGGCCCCAGTTCGGCACGGGCGGCGCCAGTCGCGACGTCCACCACGTCCCCGATAGTGAGCGCGTCGCCGTTGACGATCACAGTTCGCATGCCTGTCAGCCTGCCATCCCGGCCGGCCTACTGCGCTGGCGACCACCCGGACGTGGCCGCAAGGCCGTCCCCGCCCGCCTCAGTAACCCGCACCGCGCGGCGTGACGGCCGCCGCCCGAGCCAGCTCAGCTGCAGCAGCCTGGTGGTAATCGCGGCGCCCAGGACGCCGCTGAGGTGCGGGCGACGCTGGGTCCAGTCCAGGCAGGCCCCGGCGAAACGGCGGCGGGCGCGGCTAATCTCGTCCACGCCGAACTCGGCGAGCGCCGCCGTCCCGGCTGCGGTGACCTCGTACTCGGCTGACGGTCCGCTGCCGCCGGTCAGCATGCCGGTCGCCAGGGCCAGCTGAGCGCTTGCGGTTGCCGCTGATCCCGCCCTGCTGGCCGAGCTCTCCCGCGGCCAGCGGCGGGCCGCCCAGCAGCGCATTGGCACCTGGACCCCGCACAAGGCGCAGCGCCGCATTACCGATCACCTCATCGATCACCTGCAGGAGGTAGAAGTGCTGCTGGCCGGTGCCGAGCCGACGCCAGACCAATGGCACGGGCGGTCCATCCACCCTGGACGGCGACTGGGCGAGGTTCAGCGAACCCGATTTCGAGTAGGCCGGGTCGAGACTGCGCCGCCTGGCCCGGTGCTACCAGCTCCGCTATGACACCGCGGGCCGCGGGCCTGGGACGCACCGCTGGGCGAGGCGAGGACGCTGCGGGAGATCGCCAAGCACCTCGCCGGCGTAATTTACTACCCGGAGCAAGTTGGGCGGCTGACGTGATGTACGCGCCTCTGACGTGATGCACGGCCTGAGCCACGCAGCCCTGGGCAGTGAGCTCAGGAAACTGAGCTCAGGAAACTGAGCCCGGAGCTCTCGGCCTGGGGTGGCCGGACCCGGTCGGCGCGCTTTCGCAGGGTATTGCCCGCAGGGTATTGAGGGCCCCGGTGAGTTTGCTGGCCGACCAGGATCGGCTACAGTTCTGAACGCACGCCGGTCGTGTTCGGCTGGCGGCGCCTCGCCTAGGCGGGGCCATGCGGACGTGGCTCAGTTGGTAGAGCATCACCTTGCCAAGGTGAGGGTCGCGGGTTCGAATCCCGTCGTCCGCTCGGAGGTGCCGGACGCGTCTCGCGCCGACAGTCTGCGTGGCTCTTAGGTACCGGGGCGACCTCAACGGGGTCAGCTTCTGGCGGAATGGCCGAGTGGTTTAGGCAAGGGCCTGCAAAGCCCTCTACGCGGGTTCGATTCCCGCTTCCGCCTCGCGGGCGGTTAGCTCAGCGGGAGAGCGCTTCCCTGACACGGAAGAGGTCACTGGTTCAATCCCAGTACCGCCCACCAGA
>CABEAR010000561.1_pt1 | contig 74494 bp, 78 predicted proteins | sample 3422041 | NCBI WGS metagenome assembly CABEAR01 (sample SAMEA5534326, study PRJEB31848) | metagenome | biome: tundra; feature: field; material: soil | place: USA | collected 2013-05 | depth 0.15 m | reverse complement strand
GCAATCCGGCCGCCGGGGTGATCTTCCACTCTGACCGGGGCTGCCAGTACACATCCTCGGTCTTCGACGCCTACTGCACGGAGAATAAGGTAAGAAGGTCGCTGGGCCGGACCGGAATATGCTACGACAATGCCCTGTCGGAATCTTTCTTCGCGACCTATAAGAAAGGTAACTGGACAGGTCCAACGGGCTCTGTGCCGATCTTCCCAGAGCCGGCCCGGCGTGTCGGCTCGATCACCGAGCGCATGTCGTGATCTTGATGGCTTACGCCCGATGCGCCTGCTGCGCCCCGCGGTGAGAACGCTGCCCTGAGGGCGGCTAATGCCCGGCTGCGGCAGGTGATCGGGGCGAAGGACACCGAGATCGCGGTGTGGCAGGCGCGGCACGAGGGGCTGGACCGGCGGTACCAGGCACAGCTTGCTGAGCTGGGCGGGCAGGCCGGGGCACTGCGGGGGGAGGTCGCCGAGCTGAGGGCCCGGCCAGGGATGACGCCGCGCAGCTCCTCGAAGCCGTCGTCGTCGGAAGGGATGGGCAAGCCGTCGCCGAAGTCGCTGCGGGGCAAGAGCGGCCGGCGGCCGGGCCGGCCGGAGGGACAGCCGGGCGCGACGCCGGAGATGACCAGTGCCCCCGATCAGGTGATCCGCCACGAGCCGTCCCGCTGCCGGTCCTGCGGCGCTGGCCTGGCCGGCGCGGCCGAGGCGGGCACTGGGCGGCGCCAGGTCTTCGACCTGCCGGTGCGGTCGGCGGCGATCAGGTGCGCGGTGTCCTCGATGCTCGGCTCGGTCTTGCCGGCTGGCCCCTCGGTGTCAAAGTTGGCCTTCACGAAGCTCAGGTCGCCGGTCTTGAGCAGGTAGGTGGCGTGGCCCAGGGCCAGGGATACGTCCACACCCCGTCGTCGTACTGGGTCTGGGTGCCGATGACGTAGCGGGCCCGGTCGAGCAGGCCATGGGCGTCGCTGATGTAGCCCTGGGTGAACAGGTTGGCAAGAATGCCGATGACATCGTGGCTGAATTCCTTGTCGTAGCCGTTAGCGCCGGTCTTCAACTCGTCGCCTGACCTGATGATCTGGGTGTAGATGAAACCGGTCCGTAGGCGTCCACCAGGCTCTGGTCGGGCAGCCGGAGGATCTGGGCGATCCCGGCCAGCTGGCAGTTCCAGTAAGCGCTCATGTGCGCGAAGTGCTGGTCGAAGCCGCCGGCAGCGGTAAGAGCGCTCGCGGACGGCCAAGGATAGGTCCCGCCGAAGCGGTCGGATGCCACCACGTAGTCGTGATTCACGGTGCCGTGCGCAGGCACGGCCGTCAGGGCCGAGTTCAGCGGGATCAGGCCGGGCGATTTCGTGGAATTAGCTGCTGGGGCGAAGGCAGCCGATGGCGTGTCAGTGGGCTCGCGGTCTCGCGCGCAGACCAAGACCGCGCAGGCCAAGACCGCACAGGCAAAACGGCCAGCGCCAGGAGTCAGATCCCGCGGCGCTGGCCGTTTTTGCGGCTATCGGTGCCTGCCGGCCTTGCCTCAGCCGGCCTGAGCCGGGCGGCCTCAGTCGTCCGGCCGGGTGCCCGTCAGCTTGCGTGCGCTGACCGCGGCGCCGCGGTCAAGTGCGGCCTTGGCCACCGCGAAAACCGCACCCTTAAATGCCGCAGCCAGCAGGATTTCCCGCCAGCCATGGTCGGCATCGGTCGCTTTGGTGCCTCGTCTTCCCCGGCCGCCAGCTTCCATCCGCGCTTGAAGATGGCGCCTGCCAGCACGCCGCCGACCATGCTGACGCCCAGGCTCACAGCCTTGAAGAGAAGCTTGTTCATCGTCGCTGCCACCTATAGACAAGCCAACCGGCGACCAGCGCGGAACCGGCCGCGACGGCGAACGGGACCGGATTGTCCGCGACTGTGCCGGCCGCCCGCTTGGCGGTCTGCTGCACCGGCTCCGGGGCGGCGCTGAAGACGGCGGCGGCACCATCCTTCTCCTGGCTGGCGACGGGGGCACCGGCAGCGACGATCGTCTGCCGTGTGTCGGCCGTCTTGTCGGCCAGGCCGCTCCGTGCCTGGTCGGCGCGCACCGCCACCAGGTCCTTGACGTTCTGGGGCTTGTCCTTGAAGCGCCCAGACAGCTCTGCAACCTTCTCCCGGGCTCGCGCGTTCACGTCAGCCCTGGCCGTGAGCGCCTCGACAGTCTCGCCGAGCTGCTCGCGGGTGCGGGCGATGTCCTCCAGCACTGCCTGCTGGTTGTCCGGCAGAGCAGAGGCCGCCGCTGCGTCGCCGGATTCTTCCGCGGTCATCGGTGTGCCCTCTCTTTGATCTCCTCGACATCGGCCTTGACGCTGTGCACCGTCTCTTCCGGCACTGGCGGCGTGGCCTTCTTCAGCTGGCTCCTGCCGAGCAGCGCGCCGATGCCCGCCACCACGAGCAGCGCCGCGCCGACGATCAAAGCCGCCAGCCAGGTGGACAGCGCCGTGGCGATACCGACGACAGCGGCGGCGATCAGGCAGCCGACTGCGTAAAGCGCGATGATGCCGCTGCCGCCGAACATCCCTATTTCCGCGGCCCGCTCGCGCGCCTTTACGGGTCATCTTAATCTCGGCGAGCACCAGCTCGTCGCGGACCAGCCGGGACACTTGCTCAGTCATCTGCCTGACCAGCACACCGGTCGAGCTGTCCTGAGCCCTGGCCGGCGGCGGCGCGCCGTTCGTGTCTGCCATCGCATGCGTCCGTCCTTCAGCGCGGTTGAGCGCTCGTCCTGCCTACCCGGCTGCGCGGAGCGCTAACACGGAGCGATAACAGGCGAGTGCTAACGCCGATTTCCGCGCAGCTCATTCGGCCCTGTTCTCGGATGGTCTCTCAATCGCTCGCGGCGGGTCCGCCCAGGTCAGCCGGTTCGGACTGGCACGGAGCCGCCTGCTGTCGTTGCGGCGATCTCGCTGCCGCGGCATCGCTGATCATTTCCGGGTGCTCAGGCCCGCCGCCGGAGACCGCGCCCGGATTCGACCGTGATCATGCTTTGCATGCCTGTTTGCCCTCGCTATTTGTCGCTGACTGTCAGCTCAGCGTGGCGGACACAGCTCGATAACGTGTGCGGCAGGGCACCTGCGCAGCGGGATCGCCCCCTGCGCGGCCCGGCGCCTGACTGCCATCAGCGTGCATTCCTGCACGTCAGATACGCACCTCACCTCGAACTCGTGGCAAACCCCTGGCTGAGAGTTGCCTTAACTGGCTGCGTGGAAATCCGCGCTAACGGGCGCGAGTGCAATGAGGCGGGCGGTGACAGGGCGCCCGGCCGGGGCGGGTGCCCGAGCAGGGATCGGTACTCGAAGCGGCATCCCGTCAGGTCCAGCGGGTCGGTGAGCTGATCCCGGACGTAATCGACGACCGCGTGCGGTGACCGGGCGGACTGGGTCAGCTGAGCAGCCTCGTAAATCTGCGTGAGGTACCGGGTGTCGGTGATGGCCATAACCTGCGGGCCGCGGCGGGCGCGGGCAGCCAGCTGCGAAACCGCCAGGCCCACCAGGAGCAGCAGGACCGCAGTCGTCACATCCGCTGAACTGCGGATCGTGAACTGCTCGTAGGGCACGGCAAAGAACAAGTCGAACCACACGGCGGCCGAGACTGCCGCGGGTGCGTCGGCGGTGCGGTTGCCGATGGCGGCCACCGCGACCACGACCACGACCAGCACGAGGGCATCATTTGTGTTCGACCAGCTCGAGCGCAGCGGCAGTAAAATCGCCGCGACCGCGATCGGCGCGAGCAGCGCATGCGGCCGGTCCCTGGTCAGGTAGCGAATCATTGGCGCCACCTCCTGTACAGCCTCTAGCACTGTGCCTCTGGCACCCTGTCTGCCAGGTTCGCTGCCGCGCGCCTACGGTCGCGGGACCCGCCCGCGGGCGACGGAGGGCCGCCTGCGGGCCGAACCTGATCGAGGCGGCGGCGGCGCAGTCCGCGATCCGCTACGCGGGCGGGGTGATGGCCTGCGGGAAGCGGAACAGCTGATGCGGGTCGTACTTGGCCTTGACCTGCGACAGCCGTGGGTAGTTGGCGCCGTAGTAGGCCTGCCGCCAGTTGGTCAGATCCGGGTCGACGTAGTTCTGGTACGCTTGCCCGCTCGCGTGCGGATGCAGCGAGGAGTAGTACGACCGTAGCCATTTATGCTGGTTCGCCACGCCCCCGCTGGAGCCGGGGTTATTCCACGAGGTCGAGTACTGAGCCAGGAAAAGGGCATTGCGGTGCACGAACGCCGTCGAGTTCGGGTGCACGCGGTTGAGGGCGCCGCCGAAGGCGTCGAACGCTATAGCGCCGACGCCGCCAGACGTGCCGCGTACGCCGCGCAGCCGCTCGATCCCGGCGAGCAAGGCGTGAACCCCCGACGCGGACAATCTTTGCGTGAAAAAATCAGACTTGGCATACGAGGGCACCCGCGGAAGACGCCCGCCGGGACGGGTATGGCACTCGGCCACCGACAGCCCCGAACAGCCCGCCTCCAGCAGCATGGCGTTCAGGTAGGGCTCCTCGTTCAGGAAGTACGAGCTGGGCCCCGATCCGACCTTCGCATACAGCTCGTGCAGCAGCCGCGCGGCACCGGCCACGCTGCCGACATACGTGCCGCCGACGCCGATCTGCGGCGCGCCGCCAGGCGGGGCGGACAGGTGCATGTTTGACCACAGCGCGTCGGGCGCATACGGAGCCCAGGACTGCCAGGCATTGACCACCCTGGCCGCCCGCGACCACGGCCAGGACAGGAAGAACAAGACGAGCTGCCGGAGTCTGTGCGTGCGGAACGTGAACGCGGTGGCCACGCCGAAATTGCCGCCGCCGCCGCCCCGGCACGCCCAGAACAGATCGCTGTAGCGGCTGGAGCTGCACGTCAGCACGCTGCCGTCGGCCGTGACCAGCTGGACCGACTCCAGGGCGTCGCTGGTCAGGCCGTACAGCCGGGACACCACCCCGACACCGCCGCCGAGCGCGAGCCCGGCGATCCCGACGGTCGGGCAGGATCCGCCCGGCACCGCAAGTCCCCTGGCCGCCAGGCGGTTGTAGAGGTCGATCAGGTCCAGACCGGACCCCACCCGGACGGTACCGTTGCCCACGGCGAACGTGCTCAGCTGGGAGACGTCCAGCACAAGGCCGCCGGTGACGCTGGACCAGCCCGCGTAGCTGTGCCCGCCGGACCGGGCCCGCACCGGCAGCTTGAACCGGCTGGCGAAGCTCAGGCACGCCGCCACGTCCGCCGCCGTCCGGCAGTAGGCGATGCCGGTCGGCTCCAGGGCGTCGAAACGCGGGTCGAAGAGCTGCTTTGCCTGCGGGTAGCCCCCCTGGCCGGGTCGGACCAGGTCGTGTGACGACAGCTTGCGCCGCAGCGCCTGCCAGTCCGCGTTGCTGGGAGCCGAGGTCAGGCTGGCCAGCCAGGTGGCCCGGGTTGCGCCAGTCCCGGCACGAGTGCGCGGCAGGAGCGCCCCGGCCCCGATGATCGCGCCCGTCGTGACCAGGAAACTGCGCCGGTCTGTGCTCTTCGCGCCTGTGCGGGCCGGTTCCCCGGATGACTGGGAATCAGAGATCATGTGCCTCGCCCGCCAATCGCATGCCTCGTTACCTCGCCGCGGCAGGCTGGGGGCAAGCCCGCGCGATCTCATCATAGACACGCCCGCGCCGGCTGGCGATCTCTGCGGCGCGGCGCGCTGGGCACCCTGGACAGACGTTAGTTAGCCTGGCCAGCCCGCACGGAACTGGCCTCGCGCCCATTGCCTTTAGGACCAACCAGGCAGCGACGAAGTTGCGGCGAACTCACGCCCGGAAGCGGACTGACGCCTGCGACTGCGCGGGGTACTGCGGCGGGCGCGCCTGCAACTGTGCCGGGATGCTACGACCGTGCCGGGAGGTAACAGTCCAGGAAGTCGTTGCGGAACTTCCCAGCCGGATCGTAGTGCCGCATCAGCCGACGGAAATCGTCTGCGCGATCGTACAGCCCGCGCACCGCCTCTGGGCCCATGCCGAACAGCTTTCCCCAGTGCGGCCGGGCCCCGAACGGCTCAAGCGCTTCCTCGACCGCGGCCATGACGGGCGCGACCGCCGGGAAGTCCTTGATCCAGGTGAAGTGGAATCCCGCGCAATCCCGCTGATAAGCCGGGCTCAGCCACAGCTCATCTCGCGCGACGGTGCGGATCTCCGAGATCTGCACCACGGGTGCGAGCCGTCCGGCAATCCCGTCCAGGGCGCTGAGCGCGTCGAGCGCGGATGACCGCGGCACCAGGTACTCCGACTGTAGTTCGTCGCCAGCGCTCGGGGTGAACTCGAGCCGGAAATGCGGCAGCCGCTCATGCCAGGGGCCGACCACCCCAAGCTGCTCGGTGCAGTTCCCGGCGGGCATGCCGGGCACCGGATGACGCGGCCCGCCGGCGAGCGTGCCCCCCATCCAGCCAGGCGTCGGGGCCGGTGACTGCGCGGCGTCAGCGCGACGCTTCAGCCATGCGTGCTCGATGACTGGCTCGCGCCAGGTAGTGAACAGGCTCACGCTGTAGGCGGCGGACACGATCTCATCGAAGTGCCTGGAGAGCTGCTCGCGCGGGATGTTCTCGTAGACGTACTGAGCCAGGTCGAAGGCGGGAACGGTGTCCAGCGTCAGCCGGGTGACAATGCCCAGGGCCCCGAGCGCCACGACAGCCGCCGGGAAGTGGCCGTCGCCCCCGGAGAGCGTGATCAGATCGCCGTCGGCGCCGACCATCTCCAGCGCGCAGACAGCCGTTGCCAGGCCGCCGTTGGCGACACCCGACCCATGAGTCCCCGTCGCGCAGGCACCCGCGACCGAGATGTGCGGCAGCGAACCCAGGTTGCCGAGCGCGCGGCCCGCGGCATTCAGCGGGCCGGCGATCTCGCCGTACCGCAGGCCGGCGCTCACCGTCACCGCTGTGCGGGCGGCATCCATCTCGATCAGCGGCGGCAGCCCGGCCACCGAGACGAGATCCCCGGTGGTGTCGGCCAGCGGGCTGAAGGAATGGCCGGTGCCGAGCGCGCGCACACGGCTGCTGCGGGCAACCAGCAGCTGAAGCTCCTCGGTAGAAGCAGGACGGTGCATGCGCTCGGCGCGGAAGGTGACATTGCCGGCCCAGTTCGTCATCGTGCCGCTCATCGAGCTCCCCGTCGTCGGCTCTGCTCCGGAGCCTAAGCCGGCTGTGCCCGGGGGCCTGAGCCGGCTGTGCCCGGGGCCTGAGCCGGCTGTGCCCGGGGGCCTGAGCCGGCGTCGGCGGCCGGGCCGCGGACGCTGCGGCAATGAGATGGAACCATTCGATAATCCGTTAATCAATGTACATCTCTGGGATTGACGCAATAGTTATTAATTACACGCAGGGTATTTGACTCTTTCGCTGGCATCACGCTCATGCTAGCCTTATTCTTGCTGTTGTAAATGCAATTTCGGGGGATTTAAGATCAGTGCGTGCATCTCGCAATGAATGCCCTGCATTCATCGCATGGCAGCATGTATCGCCCTAGTCTGTGCGCACTGGGGCGAAAGACAGCGGGGGTATAGGTCAGATGCTCAGGGGATTTGCATGAGAAGGACTCCCAGCCATGCGGGCCGCCTGTCGCGATGGGAACGCCTCACCTTTGCGGTCGTGTTCACGCTGATGGGCACCTTTGTGGCGGTCGTGACGGTCTCCGCCGCCCGGGCGCACCTGCACGGCTCCGCGCTGCCGAGCTCGGCTATCAACGGCAGCGTGCCAGCCGGCCCCGCAGCCACGCCTGCCCAGGCGCCGTTAGCGGGCAATGGCGGCGGCACGCCAGACGTTACCGGGCGCGTGGTCCCTGACAGCGTGAATCAGGAGCTGACCACCGCACTCTCGCCCGTGCTGGCGCGTCAGCACGGCAGTATGGCCGTGGGCGTGATCGACCTCACGACCGGCGCCAGGGCCGTCTTCGCGGGCAGCCGGAGTTTCCCGGCCGCGGGCGTCGCCTCGACAGACATCCTGGCCGCGCTGCTGCTGCGGCATCAGGGCTCGGTGCCGCTGAGCCGCGGCGACCGGGACCTGGCAAGAGTGATGATCGAGGACAGTGCTGGCGCCGCGGCGGTCAAGCTGTGGCGCGAAGCGGGCGGCAGCGCCGGCCTGAGGAGCGCCAACGACAAGCTGCACCTGAAGCACACGGCACTGGGCGGCTCGCCCTACCGGGCGATGGCCAGCACTACCGTCGACGATCAGCTGAGCCTGCTGGCGGACCTCGCAACTGCCCGGTCCCCGCTGTCGGCCGCGTCCCGGTCCTACGCGCTCCGCCTGCTGCGTCATGCGGAGCCTGGCCAGGCGTGGGGCGTCACCGAGGCCGCGTCGGCCGGAACCGCGTCGGCAGTCAAGGACGGGTGGCTGCCAGCCGGCCCAGGCAGGCTGTGGGTGACCGACAGCATTGGCGTGATTGACCGCAAGGGCCAGCTGCTGCTGGTGGCCGTGCTATCGGACGATCAGCCGACGCAGACAGCAGGCATCGATCAGGTTGAGGCCGCCGCAGTGGCGGCCGTAGACGCGGTCGCACGGCCAGCGGCGCAAAGACGGCAGTCCGGCTGAGTTAGCCCGGCCAGGCAGTCCGCTTGTACCTTTAGTGCGCTAGCGGCAGAATTGCAGCAATAGAGCTGGTGTCGTATTTCCGGGATTGAAGCGCTGGATTGCCTAGCATGCGGTCGGCTAGCCTTGGCGGGCCGGACGGCGGAACCAGGGTGACACTCAAAGTCGTTCTGCCAGGTCAGTACCGCGCTGGAGTGACGCGGCCTTATGCTGCCGGGCTGAGCGTTTGGTGCGGCATGGCCGCGGTGTGACGCCAGCCGCACTCGGCTTCGGTCACGGATCGTAGCGATCGCGGGGTCCCGGGGTCCCCAGGGGAGCCGCCATCCGGGCGGAAGCGTGGCGGCGGATAATGACGTCCGCATCGATCGGCTCCAGCCGTTCGGCGTCCAGCCACCGGCTGATCTGGCTGAACTGGGCGGCCCTGTGCTCCACCGACACCGGCGCGTAACCCCGGCTCGCCAGCTCTGCCCGGAAACCAGCCGCATACGGCGCCAGCGGCCCCCGCATCCGGCCGGACCGACGATGTCTCATCGCCGCCTCCTTCTCCTTCGGGATCAGCGATCCCACAAGAGCGGGCGAGGATCGCGGCGGCCTGCTCCTGGATCGCGCCGTCCGCCGCGGTGCCGTCGGCCGCGGCGCTGCGGCCCGGGCGCCTGCCGGTGAGCCTGATCCCGGCCAGCTCGCCGGCCACCCCGGCACCGGGGGCGAGCGGCACGGCCGCGGCGGCCCGGCGCTCATCTTGGCCAGTCCCGGCGGCATCGTCTCCCCGGCCACGCCCAGCTCGCCGTCCCCGGGCGCCAGGCCGTGGCCGCACTGCGCGCAGTGGTACCAGGCCCGGTTTAAGTCGACCGGGCCCGGGACGGTGTCAAAGGTCTTTTCCCTCAGGAGACGAACTCGGCCTGATGACCGGCCCCGCAGTCGATGCGCGGCCCCCGGTGGCCGCTGTCGGCGGCCAGCAGCCGCTGCAGGAGGCCGCCGCCGACGCTGGTCACTGCGGTGCGGATCGCCAGCTCCACAGCCTCCAGGCCCCCGCCGGCCGCCAGCGAGCCCGCCGCCGCCTCGGCTAGCCGCCCTGCCTCGGCGGCGGCCTCGGCGGCGAGCTCCGCCTGGATCTGCGTGCAGAGCCCACCCTTTCCCCGGCCGGCCCGGCCGGGGGCTCGCCAGCTGAGGATGCGGCCGGTCTCGCCTCGCAGATCGCCTCGTTCACCTCCACGATCTGCTCCGAGAGCGCGGCGAAATCCTGGTAGCGGTCCAGCTCGGCGCGCACCTTCTCCACCTCGTCGGCCGCTAGCTGGCGGCCCCTGGTCCCGCGGCCGGGCACCGTCCGGGTCCACAGGTACCGCGGCCCGTGACCGGGATGACCGGGCCGGGCGCAGGCGCAGTTCGGCTTGCCGCAGCGCCGGTAGTTCTCGCTGATGCTGCCGCGCCGGAAGTCGCCGGTGGCGGCCAGCTGCTCATACAGCCGGTCCCGCTGGTCCTCCAGCTCGGGAAGCACGGGCTCGGCCATCGGCGGCTCCCTATCTGGTTGTTTGATCCGCAATCAGGCTAACCGCGACCAGCGCCTACTCCAAGCACCGACATTCGTGTCTCACACCCACGTGTCCGTGAGTCGTCGGCAGGGAGGCCGGGAAGGTAGCCGTCGAGGGAGATGCTCGAGCGCGGCGTCGATGGCTTGCCGGTGACTTGCTGGCTCGGCGGGCTCTTCTGCGTCGGGTTGGGCAGGATGATCTAGACGGTGTTCCTGCTACCAGCGATCGGCCAAGGCCAGCAGGCTGTAGGCGGCTGGTGCGGCCGAGTCGGCGGTGCCACCGTCCGCGACGAGAGCGCGGAACTCCCGCTCGGCAACGAAGCGGTGTGTCATGTCCTGCTCGGTAGGCTCTCAGTCGGGAGCGCCTGGCGTCAGGTCTTCGGCGAGGTGGACGTCGAATCGCTGGCTGCAGAACCCGTAGGCCGTGAACAGCTTGCCCAGGTGGGTCAGCCGTGCGGCCGACAGCCCGGTCTCCTCCCGCAGCTCGGCCCGGGCCAGCTGCACTGGCGATCCGGGTCGGCCTTTCCCCCACCAGCCCTGGGGAAACGCCCAGGCCCGACGGCCCGCGGGATAGCGGTACTGCTCGACCATCCAGAAGCCATCGGATTGGCGCGGAATGACGAGCGCGAAGTCGGGCTTCTCGACCACCCCGTAGATACCCGGCGTGCCATCGGCAGCCTGATTTGGTCTTCCCGGACGGACAGCCAGGCATTCCGGTAGACGACACCGCTGGATATTTGCTCCATGCCGCTAGGGTGCCCCAGTGGTCGCTCATGCGTCATCAGCAACGGCGGATCAGGCCGGGCGGACCGGTCGGTAGACGGGCTGCCACATCAGGGACCGTACGTACTCGACAAGGTCCCCAGCCGGGAAGGTCGCGGCGACACCCTCAGCGCGGGCGGCCTCGGCTACCGCGGCCCCCACCGCCACTGACGTCTCGCGCAGAGCTTCCACCGGCGGCAGGAGCGGCTTGCCCGGAGCGGAAACGTCGACCAGGTTCGCGACGGCTTTCGCTGCCGCGGCGAGCATGCCGCCGGTGACGTGCCGCGCGCGGGTGGCGATCACGCCGAGGCCCAGGCCGGGGAAGATCAGGGCATTGTTGGCCTGCCCGAACTGGTATCGCGTGCCGTTGTAATCGAACGGGCCGAACGGGCTCCCGGTCGCCACCAGCGCCTTGCCGCCGGTCCACCTGATGACGTCGGCGGGATGCGCCTCGGACAGGTCAGTCGGATTTGACATCGGCAGGATTACCGGCCGCGGCGAATGCGCTGCCATCTCCCGGACGATCTCCTCCGTAAACGCCCCCGCCCTGGTGGATGTCCCGATCAGGATCGTCGGATGCACCCGGCGCACCACCTCGGCTAGGCCGATGCCGCCGAGCGCCGGATCTGCCCGCCAGCCCGCCACCTCAGCCGGATCACGCGCGTACCGAGCCTGAGATTCGCTGACGCCCGAGCCGTCTCGGGTCAGCAAGCCAGCCTTGTCGATCGCCCAGAACCTGTCCGCGGCCTGCTCGGCGGTCAGGCCCTCGGTCTGCATCGCGGCTCGGAGCTGGTCAGCTATCCCGGTGCCGGCGGTGCCTGCACCGTAGATAACGATGCGGTGGTCGGGCAGCTTCTGGCCAGTTGCGCGGACGGCGGCCAGGACGGCGGCAAGGTTGACTGCCCCGGTGCCCTGGATGTCGTCGTTGAAAGTCAGCAGCCGCCTCCGGTAGCGCTCGAGCAGCCGCCGGGCGTTGCTGACGGCGATGTCCTCCCAGTGCAGCAGGGCGCGGGGGAAGAGCTTGCCGACCGCCTCGACGAAGGCGTCGATAAAGGTGTCGTATTCCGCAGCGGAGACCCTGGGGTGGCGGTTGCCGATGTAAAGCGGGTCATCCAGCAGGCTCTGCCGGTCCGTGCCGACATCGAGCATGACCGGCAGGATCCGGTTCGGGTCGATGCCGCCGGCGGCCGTGTACACGACGAGCTTGCCGACCGCGATATGTATCCCGCCGACGCCCCAGTCCCCGATGCCCAGGATCGCACCGCCGTCGGTGGCGACGATCAGGTCAACCTCATCCCCCTCCAGGCCGAGCGAGCCCAGCGATTTCTCGATGAGGTCAGGATGATCGACCGACAGGTAGACGCCGCGGGGGCGGCGGTACTCGTGGCTGTAATTCTCGATCGCCTCGCCCACGGTCGGCGTATAGACGATCGGCAGCATCTCGGGCAGGTTGTCGACCAGAAGCCGGTAGAAGAGCACCTCGTTGCGATCGTGTACCTCGGTCAGCAGGAGGTTGCGCGTCAGCGCCGTCGACTGCCGCAGGTACTGCGCATGCACCCTGGCGACCTGTTCGTCCAGCGCCGTATGGCCGGGCGGGATGAGCCCAGTGACCTCCAGCTCGCGCCGCTCGGTTTCGCCGAAGGCAGTGCCTTTGTTAATCCGGGGGTCGGCGAGAACCAGGCGGCCGCGTAGCGACGTGCGCCAGGTGCCGTCGTCGTCAACCCAGACCGTCCGCATGCTGGCCCTTTCGACTCGTGCCTGCCGCCGCGATGCTCGCCGGAGGCGATGTGCTGCCATCCTGCCAAATCCCGGCGCCGCGTCGGCCGGTGGCATGCCTCCGGCCAGGTGGCGGCTACCGTCACCGGGCGGGCGGAGCCATGACGGGCGACGGGCCAGCGCTAACTCTGGCTGGCCGCGCCGTGGCCGTCCCAGATCGCGCGGATGGCGTCAATAGTGTCGGCGTCCGCCGCGCTCTTGTCGGCTCGGTACCGCAGGACCCGGGCGAACCGCAGCGTGACGCCGCCTGGGTAGCGGCGGCTTGCCTGGATCCCGTCGAACGCGATTTCCGCCACCAGCTCGGGGCGGACGCGGACGATGCCGTGCTGCTCGCCGCGCTCGATCTCGGTCAGCGGCGGGCGTGGCGGATCCGCGAGTTGGAGCAGCCTGGCAGTCTGCCAGGCCAGCATCTGGTCTGTCAGCCCCTTGAATGTCTTGCCGAGCATGACGGCCCCGCCGGTGGCCGGGTCGCGCACGCCGAGGTGCAGATTCGAGAGCATGCCGCGGCGCCGTCCGTGGCCCCACTCCGCGGCTAGCACGATCAGATCGAGCGTGTGCCGCGGCTTCACCTTGATCCACTCGCTGCCCCGTCGGCCTGCTCCGTAGGGTGCGTCCAGCGACTTGACAACGACACCCTCGTGTCCGGACGCGACTGCCGCCTCGAAGAACGCTTGAGCCTGCGCGCGGTCGGCCGTCACCACGCGCGGAATGACCAGTTCGGGCGGCGCAATCGCGGCGAGCTGGCGGTAGCGCTCGCGGCCTGGCGCATCGATCAGGTCGCTGCCGTCCAGGTGCAGCAGATCGAACAGGAACGGGCTCAGCGGCGTCTGCTCACCTGGGTCGGCCTGGCTTGCCACCCGAGCCGAGGTGACCTGGAAGGGCCGCGGGCGCGCGTCCGGATAGAGTGCCGCGGCCTCGCCGTCGAGTACCGCCGAGGTGACCTCGAGGGACAAGGCCAGGCGGGCGATCTCCGGGACCCGCGCGGTGATGTCCTCCAGCGTCCGGGTAAAGACGCGCACCTCCTCGCCCTGCCGGTGCACCTGAATCCGGATCCCGTCGATCTTCCATTCCACCGCCGCCGGAGAGATCCGCTCGAGAGCTGCGCCGATGCTAGCCGCCGAAGCCGCGAGCATCGGCCGCACGGGCCGGCCTACCTGGAGCAAGAAGCCGCTCAGCGCGGCGGCTGCTGCGGGCCCGCCAGCCGAGGCGGCGCCCAGCGCTACGGTTGCCACCTCGGGCAGGGACCCGCCGACCTGATGAGCCCGGCGGACCTCGGCAGCGGGAACTCCGGCGGCCTTCGCGACGGCCTCGGTCATCACGCCCTCGAGCGCACCCTGGCCCAGATCACCCGCGAGTAGCCGGAAGAGGAAGTCCCGCTCATCGGTGGTCGCGCGCTGCAGCAGGCCGACCAGCAGCTGGCGCCGTTCCGTCTGCGATCCCGGCCCGCTGAGGGCGCCGCTCGCGGCGAAGATGCCGTCGGTCTCCGCCAGCGTGAGGGCAGGCTGCAGGGCGCCGGATGCATGCTCTGCGACGGCAGCGGAGCCCGGCCCCAGCAGGTCGATGAGCGCTGCGTATCCGACGCCGATCTGACGCTGTTTGAGTTCTCCGGACAAGAAGGCGACGGCCACAGAAACCTCCTCCGGCGGCACGATCGCGAGCAAGCAGGCAATTTCCGCGATCTTCGCTCCGCGGCCGGGCGAGCTGGCGACGGCCGCTGACGTGCGCACGAGGTCGGTGAGGAGCACGCGACTATTGTCCCCGAGAGCGGCCCGAACCTTTGCGCCGACAGGACGGATCCGGGCACCACTAGTGCAATGTAATCAGTCCATCACCAATAGTTACTTTACCGCCATATGAGCAGCGGGTTAACTTTCACCCCATCGCCCACATAATGGTGACACATGAGCTGACCGGGACGCAGACGCCTGCTCCAGTTCGCGCCTGCCAGGCTGGCAGGAGAACCTACGTGAAGCTGCGCTTCGATGGCACCGCAGCACCGACAACCTGTTCCGCCCGCAGAGCGCGCGCGACCGTGATGAGCCGGATCAGGAAAGGATCCCCCGGCGCAGCATGGCCGGCCGGGGCGCCTCTCCAGCGGTGCCGCCAGTGGCAGCTCAGCCGTCCGTTCTGGGGCGCCCTGCTGATGATCATTGCCGGAGCCAAGCTGCTGGGCGCGATGCGACGGGGCCGGGCCGTCCGGCTCACTGCAGCGGCCGGCCTGTCCGGGCCGGTCCAGCCGCCGCTGGCCAGCGCCCTCGTCGGGTGCGGCTTGCTGACCTGGTTTCATCCGGTCCAGCGCTCGGTGTACGCAACAGCAGCGATACTGCTGGCCACCGCGGCGCTCATGACCTCCGACGTCGGCCGGCACCTGATGGGTACGCTGATCGGCGCAGCAGGCGGGTCCATCGCTGTCGCGTGGGTGCCGACTGGGCGGCAGCCCGCGGGCTGGCGGAGCCGTCAGCCGGCCGGGCAGCCTGACGAGGCGGGATCTGGCCTCAGCCTGCTCGCGGGGGATGCCGCCGCCGAGAAGGACCATCCGCCTGCTGGCGCGCCAGGGCCGCTGGCCGAGATGCTAGCTCCCGTGGTAGCTGATCAGTCGCCGGAGCGGATGTCGTTATCGTCGTCGTCCACCACATGGACGGCGGCCTCCTCCGCGGTTGCCGCAGCGCCGTCGATCCCGGCGTCGTGCGCGACAAGATCGGACTCGCTGACAGCATGGGCTCCCTCGTCCTCGGCCACCAGCCGGCCAGCCCGAGGATCCGGGCCGTCATCAAGCAGCAGCCCGTCAATGTCCTCGTCCGCCACATTCTCGTTCCCGTTGATGTCCTCGTCCGCATTGTCGGCACCGCCGACGTCCTCGGGCCGCTCATCGTCGACATCGGGAACAATGTCCGGCTCTTCCTCGCTGAGCAGCTGATCGAGAGACTCGCCTGCCTTCTGCTCTTCGGCCGTCGAGCCGAATTTCATCGCGGCCGACCACCGCTGCGGGGCAATGACCCCGCGGTCGAGGGGGTCGTCCCCGGGGTCTCCGGCCAGCGTGTCGGAAGCGTCCTGCACGTCGTAGTCCTCAAGGTCGGCGGACTCATGGCGGGTCTCGTCGGGCATGTGTCAGCTCCTCCTCATCGGGCCCGCTCGATCGGGCCCGCTGCATTGCCGGGCGGCCTTACCGGGATCTGCCCCGTCGGCTCGCCGTAAACCGCGCCGGGCGCGGCCGGGCCGGCCGGACCGCCCCGCAAGCGGGTACGCCAGTGGCGGTTCAGCCGCTTAAGAGCCAGCCCTTGCGCAGGCCAACCTGAACTGCTCAGCAGCCAGGCCAGGCTGCCGGTAACCGACCACCGCCCCGCGGACATCGCTGAGTGACTGGCGGGCCACCGCCTCCCGCTAGGCTAGACGATCTCCCGAGCTGTCCGCTGGGTGTCGGACCCGATCACCCGGCCGGCCAGCTCGGCCTTCGGGGTGATCAGCGGCAGGCTATGGCCGAGCAGGTTGTGCAGGTCCCTGGCGATGCGCAGCCGCTCCGCCGCGACCGCCAGGTGGGCCAACTCCGCGCGGGTCCTCCGGCGCAGGGTGATGACTATGTCGTTGCGCTTACCCGCGCCGTAGGAGAAGAACGCGCTCATCGTCGCGCCCAGCATGGCCGGCCGCGCCGACGAGCTGAACCTGCCGCAGGCGGCAGGTGCGACGGCGAGGGCAGTCAGGCAGCTGATCGAGCCGACGGCAACCAGCGCAACCAGTTTCGCCGCCGGCCGGAGCAGGCTCGTGCCGATGATCGCGTGATAATCAGCTTGCGGTATCTGGACCAGGCCGGCCGGTAGCCGTCAGCCTGGTCGGGGCTGGGCAGCATGCTGCGCGCTGCCCAGCCCGACCATGACGAATGTCATGGGGCCGGCCGCCGTCCATGTCTCTCCTCAGTCGACGGCCGGCCCCAGGCGGCGCGCGGCCGGCGCGCCTAGCTAGCCGGATTCCTTCGCCGTCAGGACCTCAGAAAGTGGCCGTTGACTTCCGCCTCGCCCTGGCTGCCGTCGGCCTCCGCAAGATTTGGCGCCGGCTGCTCCAGCGGCGAGCCGGCATCCGCGTCGGCCGGGCCGCCTGGGACGTCGTAGCCCAGCTCGTCGGATCGGCGCCGGAGCGCGACCGCAGCGACTGCGGTGCCCGCAGCCGCGAGCAGGACCGCTGCGCCCAGCACCCGTGGCCAGCGCCGCCGCCGGGGCGGTGCGGTGTCCAGCGCGCGGGCGACGGCCACGAGGGTCTCGGCGACCTTCGGCGCGACGGTTTCCTGCACGGCGATGCCGCCGCGCTCGATCCGCGGTGCGGCCCAGCCGCGAGCCTGGTTGACGCGCGGTGTCGCCCACGCCACGGCAGTTTCGGTGCCCTGCCGAGCGGCCTGCCCGGCAGACTTCGCGACCGGGCCGACCTGCCTGGCGGCGTTTACTGCGACCGGCGCGGCCTGCCTGGCCGCGCTCAGGGCACGCTCGCGCGTGCCCGCGACGTCCACCTGGACGCGCTTTCTACTCAGAACCGACACGTGAACCTCCCCGTCAGTTGTTCCGCAAGACACACTTCCCTCGCTGAGCGCCGCCAATCCCGGTCAAACCCCCGTGCTGCCCGGCACCTAGCGGCGCCGGTCGGCTGACCGCGTGCCTGCGGCCGTCGGGCCAGGGTGGGAATGGACCGCCCGGCGCCGCTGCTGGCAGTTGCGGACGCCCCCGTTTTGTGCTCAGGACGGGCGCTGGAGCCGGCTGCGTGCCTGGCCGGAGCCGGGACCGAGCAGTGGCGCAGACATGCAAGGATGCCATCTATGACGAATACGCTCACCGCAACGCTGCGGACAAATCGCGGGACGGTTGTCGTCCGGCTATTTCCCGATCATGCGCCGAAGACCGTGCGAAATTTCGTCGAACTTGCCGACGGGACCCGCGAGTGGAGCGATCCGCGCACTCGCCAGGCCAGCAAGGCGAGGCTTTACGACGGAACCATCTTCCACCGGGTCATCCCGAACTTCATGATCCAGGGCGGCGACCCGCTTGGCTCGGGTACGGGCGGTCCCGGCTACAAGTTTGCCGACGAAATCCACCCTGACCTCGTCTTCGATCGGCCCTACCTGCTGGCTATGGCCAACGCCGGCCCCGGTACCAATGGCTCGCAGTTCTTCATCACGGTGGCACCGACGCCGCATCTGAACGGGCGGCACACCATCTTCGGCGAGGTTGTCGAGGGCAGCGACGTGGCCGACGAGATCAGCCGGGTGCAGACCGGCCGCGGTGACCGTCCGGCGCAGGATGTCGTGCTCGAGTCAGTGGAGATCAGCGTCGACGACGGCACCGGGGAATCCGCGGGATAAGTGCAGTGGCCCTCCCCCCAGGCTCCGACACCAGCCCCGCAACGGGCGTCCCCACGTGCTACCGGCATCCGGGCCGGGAGACCTATGTCTCCTGCGTCCGGTGCGGCCGCCCGGCCTGCCCTGACTGCCTGCGCTCAGCTGCCGTAGGCCAGCAGTGCGTCGAGTGCGTGCGGGAGGGCAACCGCGGAGCCCGGTCGGCCCAGGGCATGTTCGGCGGCCGGGCGACGTCCGGTGCTGCCGTCACCTGGACCCTGGTGGGCATCAACGTACTGCTCTGGCTCGTCGAGCTGGTGCACTCGAATCTGGGCTACGACTGGGCAATGCTCGCGCTGGCCCGCGGCCCCGCGGGCGGCCTTGAGGGTGTCGCGGCCGGCCAGTGGTACCGGCTTATTACCGCGGCATTCCTGCCGCCGCCGGGCCTGGGCAACTTCGGGCCGCTGGACATCATCTTCAATATGTATGCGCTGATCCTGGTCGGACCCGCGCTGGAACGCGCCCTCGGCCACCTGCGCTACCTCAGCGTGTACCTCGTGAGCGCCCTCGGCGGCTCGGTGCTCTTCTTCTACCTGGCGCCGGGAAACGAGCCGGCGCTCGGCGCCTCAGGCGCGATCTTCGGCTTGTTCGGTGCCTGGTTCGTGCTGTCCAGACGGCTGCGGGTCGACGGCCGCCAGGTGGTCGCGCTGATCGTGCTCAACCTGGTGATCAGCTTCGCCGTTCCCGGCATCGCCTGGCAGGCACATGTGGGCGGCCTGATCGCGGGCAGCCTGCTGACGGCGGCGTACGCGTACGCGCCGCGACGCAGCCGCGCACTGATCCAGGGCGGGGCGACAGTAGCTCTGCTGGCGATCATCGTCATCGCTGTGGTGATCCGCGATCAGCAGCTGATGGGAGCCGTCAGGTTGTAAGCCCCGGCTCGTGCGTGCGTGCGCCTGACCATGGTCTTGCGGCCTCAGTGCCACCTGGTCGACAGCACGACCCCGGAAATGATGAACCCGAAGCCCACCACAAGATTCCAGCTGCCGATGGCGCCGATGGGCAGGGACTCGCTGCTGATGTAGAAGGTCGAGATCCACGCGAGCCCGAGCAGCAGGCAGCCCACCATGACCGGGACCAGCCAGCGCGGGCTGACCTTGGCCTTGGCCGACTTTGGCGGCGGTGTATAGACCGCCTTCTTTCTGACACGGGACTTGGGCACGGTCGTCTCCTGGTCGAATCTCGCCGCCGTCGCTGACGGAGTGGGCCACCGGCGCCGCCTGCGCGCGAGCCTGTCGCGGTAAGCGTAGTTGCTCGCATCCAGTCGCGTGCTCTTCCGCCCTGGTGGCCAGGCGAGACGGCGGTGCTGCCCGCGGCGCTTGCAGCTAGCGGAGCTTGGTTGCTAGCGGAGCTTGGTTGCTAGGACTTTGACACTTGTCCTGAGTTCTCGGGCGGACGTAGCGTTGGCAGGGCCCGCTCCACTCTTTGCGGGCAGGGCCCTGACCAGCCACTTTGGGGTGGCACAACCGATGCGAGGACCGGTCGGACTAGGCGCGGCGGGCTGGCGGCGGTCGGCCGATCATGACCGCAGGTCCCCGCGTGAGCTTGCCCCGAAACGGGGTCACGCAGGGAACCATGCAGCTCGGCGGTCAGAGGCGGAGCCTCGCTGGAAGTCAGTCTGAATAATCGTTCGTTGGCCACGCCGACGATTCGGATGGCAGCGTGCGCTGCCGCAGCTGGCGCTAGGACCCGGCCATGTGCCCGGCACTCAGCTTCCTGGCCAGCTCGGCAAACTCGCGGTGGCGGCCACCGGGTGACCGTCGGCAACCCGTTCTGGAGCCTTCCGCAGCTCTGCCCGGCAGCACGGGACTGCGGGCGGCCCTGCTGGCGCTGGCCGTCGTGGGCTTTCTGCGGCTCGTGGTCTTCCCGTGGGCATCGGTGCACCTGCCGTTCGACCACGCTGGGCTCGGCTGACTCGGCCGCACCAGATTCAGCTAGCCCCGGCCAGCCGTAACGTATCCGGGTGCAGAACCGACTACCGCAATGAGGGCCTGCGCCGTCGCCCCCGAGCGGTGCAGGCCCTCGCTGTGCTTGGCAGGCACTATGCCGCCGGCCCAGGCGGCACGCCCGCGGGGCCGGTCAGTGGCTTGGCGTCGGGGCCGGGCTGGTGCTGCTCGGGGCCGGGGCCGGGCTGGTGCTGCTCGGGGCCGACGTCGGCGTGACCGCAGCGGCGACGTAGATAGTCACCGTGCTGCCCTGCGCCACGGTAGCATTCGCGGGCGGGCTGGTCTGGAACACCGTGCCAGCAGCAAAGCCCGCACTGGCCTGCGCGATGACCGGCTTGACCTTGAAACCGTCGCTCTGCAGGGTCGCCGTGGCCTCGGCCTGGGGCTCACCGATCACGCTCGGCACCGGGGTGCCGCCGGACGAGATATCCAGAGTAACCGTGCTGGCCTGCGGCACCTTGGTGCCGCCCGGCGGATTCTGGCCTACTACTGTGCCCGCGGCCTGCGTCGAGACCACGTTCTGCTGCTTGGCATTCAGGTGCGCGTTCGCCAGGTCGGACAGCGCCTGGTTCAGCGGGTCACCGGTCACAAACGGCACAGCGACCTTGGCCTGGCCCGCCGAGACGACGAGATTCACGGCAGTGCTCTTGGCAACCAGCTGCCCGTTCTGCGGGCTGGTGCTGATCACGTCCCCGCTGTTCACCGTTGAGCTGTCGGCCACGCTGACCTTGCCGACCTGCAGGTGCTGCTGGCGGATCGTCTTCTCGGCGGCGTTCTTGCTCAGGCCATCCACGGCCGGCACGGCGATATTGCTGCCGGTTCCGGCGATGTAGCGATAACCGTAGATTCCGCCTGCCAGCAGCAGCAGAGCGAAGAGGATGGCCACCACCCACGGCCAGGCCCGCCGACCGCGACGGCCGGGTTCGCCGTCGTCCGGCGGGCCATAGGAGTACGCGGGAATCGCGCTGGTAGAACCGGCCAGCTGGGCCGAAGAACCGATCCAGCGGGTTGCGCCGTAATCGGACCGCATCGGGGCCGACACCGGTACCCCCGACAGCGCCCGCTGGAGGTCGTTGCGCATCTCGCCCGCCGACTGATACCGGGCTGCGGGGTCCTTGGCCATCGCCTTCAGTACGATCGAGTCCGCCCAGGCGGGCAGCTCGGGGTCGACCTGCGACGGCGGGATGGGATTCTCCCGCACATGCTGGTAGGCGATCGCCACCGGGGAATCGCCGGTGAACGGCGGCCTGCCGGTGAGCAGTTCGTACAGCAGGCAGCCCGCGGAGTACAGATCGCTGCGGGCGTCGACCCGCTCGCCGCGTGCCTGCTCGGGCGACAGGTACTGGGCCGTGCCGATGACCTGGGCGGTCTGGGTCATCGTGGCCTGCGCGTCACTGACGGCCCTGGCGATGCCGAAGTCCATGACTTTGACCTCGCCGCCGCGGGTCAGCATCACGTTGCCTGGCTTGATGTCGCGGTGCACGATGCCGTTGCGGTGGCTGTAGTCCAGGGCGCGCAGCACCCCGTCGGTGATTTCCGCGGCCCGCTCCGGCAGCAGCCTGCGATCGTCGCGCAGCAGGTCCCGCAGGGTGCGCCCGTCGACATACTCCATCACGATGTACGGGACCGGCGTGTGGCCCAGCATGTCTTCGCCGGTGTCGTAGACAGCCACGATCGAGGGATGGTTGAGCGACGCGGCGGACTGTGCCTCGCGCCGGAACCTGGCCTGGAAGGTCTGGTCCCTGGCCAGGTCGTCGCGGAGCGTCTTGACGGCGACGATGCGGTCGAGGCGGATGTCGCGGGCCCGGAAGACCTCGGCCATGCCGCCGCGCCCGACAATCCCGTCGAGCTCGTAGCGACCGCCGAGCATCCGTGGCTGGGTCATGTCTCGCACTTACGTTACCGCCCTGCATTCAGACTGCTCTGACTGGCGTGCGCGGCGGGACCGGCTGCCGGCAACCCGTTCAGAATCTTCGGTCGTGACGTGTACGGACACTGGCCAGGCGGCCAGGATGGTCAGCGGGCGGCAGCTCATTTGATCCCCAGATAGGCCTGGATGACCTTCACGGCGATCGGCGCGGCCGCCGCGGCGCCGTAGCCGCCGCCCTGGATTATGACGCCAACGGCAATCTTCGGGTTGCTGACGGGCGCATAGCAGGTGAAGACGGCGTCGTTGAGGCTGGTGTTGTTGACGCCGTTCTGCGCGGTGCCGGTCTTGCCGGCGATCTCGACGCCGGCGACGCTCGTATTCTCGCCGTAGCCCGTGCCGGCCGGGTTCTGCACCACCGCGGTCATCAGCTGCTGCAGGCTGCTGGCCGCCTGCGGAGTGATCGGCCTGGAGAGCACCGTCGGCTGCGCCGACTGGACCGTCGTCAGATCAGGAGCCTGGACCTGCTGCACGAGGTAGGGGGTCATCAGCGCGCCATTGTTCGCGACCGCCGCGGCCATCATCGCTTCCTGCAGCGGCGTCACGTTGTCGTTGAACTGGCCGATCGCGGTCAGCGCGGTGTAATCGGGATCGGTCTGCGCCGGGACGACGCTCGCACTGACTGGCAGCGGGATCTTGAGGTCCGGGTTATTCATGCCGAACTCGGTGGCGTACGTGTGCAGCGCCGAGCCGCCCACCTTGATCCCGAGCTTGGCGAATGCGGTGTTGCAGGACAGGTAGAAGGCCTGGATGATCGGCGGGTTGCCGTCCCCGCAGGACTCGCCGTCATTGTTGATCAGGACCGTGGTGGAGCCTGGCAGCGGGAAGCTGGTGGGCGCTGGCACGGTGGAGTTAGAGTTCGCCACCTTGTGCGTGGAGAACGCCGTGGAGCTGGTCACGATCTTGAAGGTCGAACCGGGCGGGTAGGTCGCGTTGATGGCCCGGTTGAGCAGCGGCTGGGACGGCTCCGACCGGAGGCGCTGGTCGTTCTGGTCCAGCTTGATGCCGTTGAGCGTGGTGTAGGCGTTCGGATCGAACGTCGGATAGGAGGCCATCGCGAGGATGGCGCCGGTGCTCGGGTCCATCGCGACCACTGCGCCCGGCCGCCCGGTGGCCGTTAGCTGGCTGTAGGCGGCCTGCTGGGCCTTCGGGCTGATGGTGAGGTACACCCGAGCGCCCTGCTTGGGCTTGCCGGTGAACAGGCTGATCAGATTGTGCACGTCCAGGCCGGGGGCGGTGCCGGACAGCTGGCTGTTTTCGGCCGCCTCGATCCCGGTAGCGCCGTAAATGGAGTCGTAGCCGGTGACCGGCGCGTACACGGGCCCGTACGGGTAGTACCGCCTGTAAGTGTTCGTGCCCTTAATCAGCCGGGATTCGGCGATCATGGTGTCGCCGCCGGTGTCGCCGCCCGCGATGATCGCACCGCGCTGGTACTGGAACTGCTGGTTGAAGACGCGGATGTTGCCTGGCTTGTTCGCCAGGCTGGCGGACTCGAAGGCCTGCACGTAGTTCACGTTCACCATGAGCAGCAGGAACAGCACGAGGCAGGCCAGCGAGACACGCAGCAGTGCGCGGTTCATCCCGTCCGCACCACCTGGGTCATGCCCTCGTCCTGGATCGGCTGCGGCGCGGGCCGCCTGGCGGTGTCGCTGATCCGCATGAGCAGGGCGATCAGCGCCCAGCTGGCGATCAGGGATGAGCCGCCCTGGGAGAGAAACGGCGTGGTGATGCCGGTCAGCGGGATCAGCCCGGTCACGCCGCCGACGATGATAAAGACCTGCAGCGCGAGCACGAACGAGAGCCCGGCGGCCAGCAGCTTGGCGAACGGGTCCTTGACCCCTAGGGCCGCACGAAGGCCCCGCTGCACGATCAGCCCGAATATGAGCAGCAGTGCCATCATGCCGGCCAGGCCAACCTCCTCGCCGAACGCGGTGACGATGAAGTCACTTTGCACCAGCGGCGTGAAGTACGGCTGGCCGTGGCCGAGCCCGGTGCCGAGGATGCCGCCGAAGCCCATGCCCTCGAGGCCCTGCACCAGCTGGTAGGCGTTGTGGGTGGGGTTCTGGCCAGCGAACGGGTGCCGCCAGATGTCGAAGCGCTCGCCGACGTGGCCGAAGAGCTTGCTGGCGACGTAGCTGCCGAAGAGGAACAGCAGGATCCCGATCAGCAGCCAGGAGGTGCGCTGGGTGGCAATGTAGATCATCACGACGAACAAGCCGAAAAACAGCGCGGACGTGCCGATGTCGGTCTCGAAGACCAGGATCAGCAGGCTGGCAGCCCAGGCCAGCAGCACAGGGCCAAGGTCGCGGACGCGCGGCAGGTCGATACCGAGCACCCGGCGGCCCGCGAGCGCGAGCACGTCCCGCTTGGCGACCAGGTAACCGGCGAAGAACACCGCCAGCGCGAGCTTGGCGAATTCTTCCGGCTGGATTGAGAACCCGCCGACAATGATCCAGACCTTCGCGCCGTTGACTGAACTCATGCTGGCTGGCAGCAGGGCCGGGATGGCGAGCAGCACGAGGCCGATCGCGCCCAGGGTATAGGTATAGCGCTGCAGGACCCTCGGCTGGCGGATGACGGCCAGCACCGCCACGAACACCGCGAGGCCGACCGCGCTATAGATCACCTGGTAGGCGGTTGCGCCGGCGGACATGGTGGCGATGACGTTGCCGGGATTGCCGTCCCGGCCGGATTCCTGCAGCCGGTAGATCATGACGATGCCCAGGCCGTTCAGCAGCGCGGCCAGCGGCAGCAGCAGCGGATCCGCCCACGGCGCGAGGCGGCGGACGGCCAGATGCGCGGCGAAGACGAGCGCGGCGAAGGATAGCCCGTAGACCAGCAGCCCCTTCGGCGGCTTGCCGTTCAGCCCGTAGCCGACACTGGCATAGGCGAGCAGCACGACCGCGACCGCGAAGATGAGCATGAGCAGCTCGGTCCGGCGCCGCCCGCGGGGCAGCGGCGCCGGCTCGTCACGCTCGGCAGCCGGCGAGTACGCAGAGGAGATCCTCGTCATCCGGCGCCCCCGGCCCACGGGCAGTAGGCGGGCACCGCGGGTTCAGGCGGATAGGGCTTGGCAGGCACGGGCTTGCTCTTCTTACCGGGCTTGGGTTTCGGGGCAGGTTTGGGCTTGCCTGCCTGCCAGCGCGCTGCAGCGGTGATCGCCGCCTGGCAGCGCTCGTAACCGCTACGGATCTGACGCACGATCACCTGCGCGCCGGCCAGACTCCCGGCTGCGATCGTGCCGTTGACCTGATCAGTGTCGGTCACGGGCACGTCAGCGACGGGGATGCCGGTGCGCCGGTATACGTCAGAGAGCTTCAGCCCGGCGATCGTCTGATTGACGCCGCGGTAGATCGTCACCTGCCCGCCATCGGCTCCGACGTAATACTGGCTGCGGGTGTATCGCCAGGCCGCATACCCGCCGCCGGCGATCACGATGACCAGGATGACGAGGATGGAGGTGACGACGGGCCAGCGTCGCCGCCCGGAGACGCCGCCCGGATCGGCGTAGTCGTGCTGGTTGTCCGGGGCATCTTCGTCTTCGGCCGGACCGCCGCGTGCCTGCAGGCCGTGACCGTCCGCCTCGACTGCGGCGTCCACGGCGCCGCGTGTCATCGTCGCCTGGGCGGAGGCGGGCGCGTGCGCGGCCGAGGCGGGCTCGCCGCGGGCCGGGTCGCCGCGGGCAGCGGCGCCTTGGGTCAGCAGGTGCGCCCGCTCTGCCGGGCTGTCGGTGTGTGCCCGTGGCCGGCCGTCGCTGCTCGAGGCGGCGCCGACGATGACCGGCGCCTCGCTCGGCGCGAGCGGCCCGGTGCCGGTGTCCACGACGTCCGCGAGCACGCAGGTGATGTTGTCCGGACCGCCGCTGCGAATAGCGAGCTCGATGAGCTGCTGCACTGCCTCGTCCAGGTCGGTCAGCTGCATCAGGGTCTTATGCAGCGTTTCCTCGCTGACGACGTCTGACAGCCCGTCGCTGCAGAGCAGGTAGCGGTCCCCGAGCCTGCCCTCCCGCATCGCCAGATCCGGCTCGGCATCGGTGCTGCTCTGCAGCGCCCGCATCACCAGGGAGCGCTGGGGATGGACCGCCGCCGCCTCCGGGGTGAGCCTGCCCTCGTCGACCAGGGACTGGACGAGCGTGTGGTCCCTGGTGATCTGGACGAGGTCGCCGTCCCGGAGCAAGTAGGCGCGCGAGTCGCCGATGTGGCAGACCGCTACTTTCGGACCGGACCAGAGCAGCGCGGTCAGCGTGGTGCCCATGCCTTCGACCGACGGGTCGGCGACGCTCATTTCATGCAGCGTGCCGTTGGCCTCGGCCACGGCCTGGGCCAGCGAATCGAGCAGCTCGCTCGCTGGCATGTCCTGATCGAGCGGCGCCAGGGCAGAGATCGCTACCGCGCTGGCGACCTCGCCAGCCGCGTGCCCGCCCATGCCGTCGGCGATCGCGAGCAGATGCGGCCCGGCGTAGGCCGAATCTTCGTTGCCCTCGCGCAGCAGGCCGACGTCGGAGCGGATTGAGTAGCGGAGTGCGAGCGTCATCTGCGCAGCTCCAGAACGGTCTTGCCGATGCGGATCGGTACGCCGATGGGCACCGGGGTCGGCTGGGTTACCTTCTGGCGGTCCAGGTAGGTGCCGTTGGTGGAGCCAAGGTCCTCGACGATCCACTGACCATCCTGGGGAAAGAGCCGGGCGTGTCGCGTCGAAGCGTAATCGTCTGTCAGCACGAGCGTGGCATCACTGGCCCGGCCGATGGTTATCTGCTGATCAGTGAGGCCGACAATCGTGCCTGCCAGGGCGCCGGCCGTCACCAGCAGCTGCTGCGGCGCCGCCCGCCCGCCCCTGGCCGGTTTCGCCTTGGGTGGCTGCGGCCGCGCGCGCTGCTGCATCGCCTTGCGGGCCTGCCTGCGCGGCTGGCGCGACGAGGTGCCGAACAGGTCAGTGCGCACGACACCGACGGCCGCGATGACGAACAGCCACAAGACAGCAAGGAACGCCAGCCTGATGAGTGTGAGCGTGAGCGCGTTCATCGGGTCATCATTCCTTGGGTGCCATGCTGGCCTCTGCAGCTAAGCGGGCGCCGGCCTTGCCGCGGCTACGCTGGCGCGCGCCCTGGTGGGTGTCAGTCAGTAAATGCTGTCCGTCCGGAACACGAGAGTCGTGCGGCCGAGGGTGACGCGGGTGCCGTCGGTCAGGGAGATCCGCCGGACGGGCTGCCCGTTGACGAAGGTCCCGTTGGTGGAGCCAAGGTCGACCAGCACGACCTCGCCGTCCTCGACCCGCAGCTCGGCATGATGCCGGGAAACGCCGGGGTCGACCAGGCGCAGGTCGCAGTCGGTGCCGCGGCCAAGTATGGTCAGCGGCGCAGTGAGTTCGTAGGTGCGCTGGCTGCCGCCGTCCGGTCCTTGATCCGGTCCCGATACCAGCAGCCGCGGCGAGCCGGAGAAGCTGCCGGGGGGATGCGGGAGATCGCTGGCCGGCTGGCGGATCTCGCCGTCCTCGACCGTGGTGCCCCGGATGACTCCGGACCTGATCCGGAACGTCCCCGTCGTCAGCTCCGGCACGCCCTCGAACCGCATCCGTACCGGGCCGACGAAGGAATAGCCCTGCTCCCTGGCGTACTCGCGGGCGAGCGTGGCCAGCTCGATGCCGAGACTGTCAGCGTAAACCTCGAGACGTTCATGGTCGCTCTCGGCCAGCTCGACGACGAAGTCATTGGGGACGAGGGTCCGGCCCTGTGCGACGATAGCCGCGCGGTCATCCATCTCCCGCTGCACAGCGCTGGCTACCTCGACGGGCTGCAGCTCGGACTTGAACGCCCGTGCGAAGGCGCCTTCGACCATCCCCTCAAGCCGATGTTCGAAGCGCTGCAGAACTCCCACCGCGGTACCTCCTCTCCCTGCTCGCATCTGATGGTATCGGCGGCATGGGACCGCTTGCGGACGTGCTAACCTGACTGCTGCCCAGGGCGGGTGGCGGAACGGCAGACGCGCACGGTTCAGGTCCGTGTGTCCGAGAGGACGTGAGGGTTCAAATCCCTCCTCGCCCACATTCCGTGCACGCCCCGCTCTGCCAGCCCGTCCTCCCGTGGACGGCGGCCGGCCAGCGCTTGCCGCAGCTTAGGCGCCCGGCTGGCTATTTGTCACCGGATGCGGTCGCCTGAATGACGTACTGGCACCATGGTCAGGTGAGATCAGCGGCGGTTCTCGAGCGCGCCCGGCGGATCGCCGATGATGTGCTGTTTCCCGCCGCGATGGCGGTGGACGGCGCGCAGCGCGTCCCCGAAAGCCACCTCGACCTGCTGGCCGGCGAGGGCTTTTACGGTCTGGCCGGCCCAGCCGACTGCGGCGGTCTGGCCGTGGACCTGCCTGCTGCCTGCGACATCATCGAGGTGCTGGCGGCCGGCTGTCTGACCACCACCTTCGTCTGGCTGCAGCACCACGGCGCCGTCCGGGCGGCGGCGAGCGCCGCCGACCAGTCGCTGCGCGAGCGCTGGCTGGGGCCGCTGTGCAGTGGCGCCCGCCGGGCGGGCGTGGCCCTCGGCGGCACGCTGCCGGGGCCGCCGCTGCTGCGGGCCCGCCGGGTGTCCGGCGGTTACCTGCTGGACGGGATGTCCCCGTGGGTGACCGGCTGGGGCATGATCGACGTCCTGCATGCGGCGGCCCGCGACGAGCAGGACAACGTGGTAACGGCGCTGCTGGATGCGGCGGCCCCGACGCTGACCGCGCAGCCGCTGCGGCTGATCGCCGCGGCGGCCAGCGCCACGGTGCAGCTGCACTTCGGCGGCCATTTTGTTTCCGACCACGCCGTCACCGCGGTTGTGCCGCACCGGGAGTGGCTCGCCCGCGACGCCATGGGGCTGCGGGTCAACGGCTCGCTGGCCATCGGGCTCGCCGCGCGCTGCTGCGCTCTGATCGGGCCGAGCCCGCTCGACGGGGAACTGGCCGCCCGCCGGGCCGCCCTGGATACGGCGCCGCCCGAGCTGGCGCCCTACGCCCGGGCGGCCGCGTCTGCCCTCGCGATGCGGGCGGCGACCGCGCTGGTGGCCGCGACCGGCAGCCGGGCCATCCTGGCGGACGAGCATCCGCAGCGGCTGGCCCGCGAGGCCCTGTTCCTGCTCGTGTTCGCTTCCCGGCCGGCCATCAAGCAGAGCCTGACGGGTTTCCTGACCGCAGGCAGGCCCTGACCGCTTGCGGGCACGGCCACGCATCCGGACAAGGCAGAATCGTTATCGTGCCTGAGCTGCCCGAGGTGGAATCTCTTGCCGCCGACCTGCGCGAGCGCGCCGTAGGGCGAGTGATCGACCGCGCCGATATTGCTGAGATAGCGGTGCTGAAGACCTACGACCCGCCGTTGACCGCGCTGCACGGTGCCACTCTCACCGGCACCGGGCGCCGCGGCAAGTTCCTCGACCTGACCGCGGCGCGGCCCGGCGCCGGCGACGGCGGACTGCACCTGATCACGCACCTGGCCCGCGGCGGCTGGCTGCGCTGGCGCGACAACCTGCCCGAGGCGCCCCCCCGCCCCGGCAAGGGCCCGCTGGCATTCCGGCTGCGCTGCACGGACGGCTCAGGTTTCGACCTGACCGAGGCCGGGACCCGCAAGCGGCTCGCCGTTTACCTGGTCACCGACCCTGCCCTGGTGCCGGGGATCGCGGCGCTCGGACCTGACCCGCTGGATCCCGGCTTCACCGTGGCTGTGCTGGCCGCCCTGCTGGCCGGACGCCGCACTCAGATCAAGGGCGTGCTGCGCGACCAGAAGATCATTGCCGGGATCGGCAACGCCTACTCCGACGAGGTCCTGCACGCGGCCCGGATGTCCCCGTTCCGGCTGGCCTCCGGCCTGACCGAGGACGACGTTGCTCAGCTGCACTCGGTGATCATCGGCACGCTGCGCGAGGCGATCGCGCGGTCGCAGGGCCTGTCTGCCGGTGACCTCAAGGCGGAGAAGAAGGCCGGGCTGCGGGTGCACGGCCGGGCCGGCCAGCCGTGTCCGGTCTGCGGGGACACCGTGCGCGAAGTGTCGTTCGCCGACTCCGCGCTGCAGTACTGCCCGACCTGCCAGACCGGCGGCAAGCCGCTGGCCGACCGCCGGCTGTCGCGCCTGCTCAAGTAGGAGCGCCCGCAGCTGGCCGCCGGGCAACCGGCGGCTCGGCCGCTGCCCGGCTCGGCCGTGCTCAGTTGAAGATCTGCCCGATCTTGGCCCAGCGCTGCAGGTAGCAGCCGCCATCGAAGATGGTGGTGTCGACTTTCGTGCCGTACCAGGTTCCCGTCACCTTCGCCCGCTCCGCGCCGGCGACGATCATGGGGCACATGATGCCCTTGGGCAGCGGGCCGAACGGGTTCGTCTTCGCGGCCTGCAGGACGTGGCATGCCGCTGCCGGATCGGGGTGAGTGCCGCCGGCGGGTTCGCACCGCAGCGTCCAGTGCCTGACTTTGGTACCCGCCGACCCGGTGACGGTGACGTCGAGGGAGATCTTGGCCGGCTGCGCCGCAGCACCGCTGCTCGGCGAGCTGCTGCTCGGCGAGCCGCCCGGGCCGCTGCCGCAGGCAGTTACCATCGCCGCGCACAACGCGGTGATCACGAGACACCAGGCACCAGATCGGGCCGCAGACATGGCTGGCTTCATGCCCCTTGGACGCACCCGCGGCCGTCGCGGTTCCGCGCACCGGGCACGCTGCTTTCGCCGCGAGCAGATCCCGTCATGCTCACCGCGGCCGACCAGGCGACACGGCGGCACATGGTCCCCCTTCGGGCGAGACGGCGACCGGATCCGGCCCGGTCACTACCCGAGGTAAATGGCCTACACCGGGACGTCCCGGCCGCCAGCGGCCGTCCGGCCTTTGGTTTTCCCGGCCAGACAGAGGCCGGGGGTGGGATCATCGTCGGGTGGTGGGACTGAGGCTAGCAGCGGCAACGGCCACGGACCGGGACCGTATCGACGCAACGGCCCGGTCCGTTATTGAGTGTGCCGCCGATCCGATCATCGCTTTCGGCACTGACCGTGCCGTGCTGATCTGGAACCCGGCCGCGGAGCGGATGTTCGGCTGGGCCGCTTCAGAGATCGTCGGCCTGGAGCCGCCGATCATCCCGGAGGAACTGCGCGCAGAGCACAACGCGGTCCTGGAGCGAGTCCGCAGCGGCGGCCAGATCTCCTTCGCTACCCGCCGGATGTGCAAGGACGGCAGCGTACTGGACCTGCGGATTGACGCCAGCGCGCTGATCGCCAGCACCGGTGAAACCGTCGGCTGGGTGAACGTCTGCCATCAGACTGGCGATGACGAGGCGGTCCGGCATTACATGGCCGAGCGCGCCCGGGTGGTGCGCCGGCTCGGCGACGTGGTTGCTGACATGAACGCTCAGCTGGAGCTGGAGGCGGTGCTGGACCGCATCTCGGCCAGCCTGCGCGAGCTGACCAGGGCCGATGCCGGCGGGTTCGTCTTGATCGAGAAGGACAGGCTGCGCCTGGTCAGCATGGACGGGCTGCCCGCCCGGCTGCGCGGCCGCAGCGCCGACCTGGCCAGTAGCATGGTCGGGCAGCTGATGCGATCGGGCAAGACGGTGATGATGGCCACCGGCGAGTCCGGTCGCTTCGACGACCTGATCTGGTCCGCGCTGCCCGGCCTGCACACGATCACGCTCAGCCTGTCCTATGTCGCTGGGCGCCCGTACGGAGCGCTCTACGCGCTGTACAGCAGGCGGAAGGTCGGACATGTCGAGCTGGAGCTGCTCGAGCTGCTGGCCGGTCATGCCAGCGTGGCACTGTCCAACGTCATGGCCTTCGAGGAAATCGTCCGTCAGCGAGCACACGAGCGGGCGGTCATCGACGGAAGCGCCGACGGCATCGCGGTCCTGGATGGCAACGGCCTGGTCCGGCAGTGGAACCCGGCCGCGCACCGGCTGACCGGAGTGCCGCCGGAGGCAGCTGTCGGCCGGCTGCCGCCGTTCCCGCTGCCCGAGCCCGGCGAGAAGCTGACTCATTTACTGCCCAATGGCCGCTGGATTGACCTGCTGCGGACACTGCTGACCGGCCGCGACGAGCAGGTGGTCGACTTCCGCGACGTGACTGCCGCCAAGGAGCTTGAGGACGCCAAGGACCTTTTCCTGGCCACGACTAGCCATGAGCTGCGCACGCCGATCACCGTCGTGCAAGGATTTGCCAGCACGCTGGCGAACCGCTGGGACAAGCTGTCCGACGCCGACCGGCGCAGCGCGGTGCAGACCATCGCCGACCGGGCCGGCTCGCTGGCCAGGCTGGTCGAGCAGCTGCTGCTCGGCTCGCGGGCCGGCGCCGATCAGCTGTCGGTGAGCAACCGGCCTTTCGACCTGGCCGTGCTGCTGCGCGGCGCGGCCACCGCGTTCCGCCCGCTGTCAGACCGGCACGCCCTCGCGGCCGACATTCCCGCCGACCTGCCCGAGGCTTACGGCGACCCGATGGCCACCGACATCATCGTGGGCCAGCTGCTGGAGAACGCGTTCAAGTACTCGCCCGATGGCGGCGAAGTGGCGATCAAGGCCAGGAAGTCCGGCGACATGGTCGAGGTGACGGTCGAGGACAAGGGCATCGGCATCGCCCCGGCCGATCGCGAGCGGATCTTCGAGCGGTTCGTCCAGGGCGAAGCCGGGGACCGGCGCAGATTCGGCGGGATCGGCCTCGGCCTGTACATCGCCCGCCAGCTCGCGCGTGCGCAGGGCGGCGAGGTCGAGGCGGAAGGGCAGCCGGGCGGCGGCACGCTGATGCGGCTGCGGCTGCGGCGGCGGCGGGCCGGGCTCGAGGGCGACGGCCAGCCGGAGGCCGGACCAGGGTCCCCGCCTCAGCGCAGTGCTGCCGGGCCGCCCAAGCTGGCTAAGCCCACGGTGCCGCCCGCCCGGCGCGGCGACCCTGAGCCCGGCGGCCCGCCCAGGGATTGACGGCCAATCGTCGTCTCCCTGATCTAATCTCGTTGCGCTGGCCATAGTCGGCCGTTCTTATGCGGATTAGATTCATGGTTTGCCGGCGCCAAGTAATGCTCGCCGAGTTCCTGGCTGCCAAGCACAAATAGTTCAGCGCTATTAACGGCAATCCGGACGTACTGTCAAACACGCTGCTCATGCGCCCGCTGGCGGCCGAAAGAGGGTTACCGGGCCGCAGTCGGCAGCGTGCGAGCATCAGGGGGGCATGCGGCCGGCCACCTCGGCGCGGCTGGCGGGGGCGCTCGCGGCCTGCATGGCGCTGGCACCGGTGCACGCCGATGGCGCTATCGGCGCGGCGTCCGGTCCCGCGGCGGATGCGTACTCGCCAGCGCTGCTGCAGGAGGCGTACGGGCTGTCCTCGGCCGCCGCGCACACGCCGTCAGGCACCGAGACCGTCGCGGTCTTTTAGACGCCTGCGACGACCCGGGAGGCCAGTGCCGACCTGAGACGCCGATTTCTACCGGCCGGGCGTCGCCAATCACCGGCCGCCGCCGGTGATTTCGGCTACGGCACCCAGTATCCCGCCGCTTCTCAGTTCGTGACCGCGGTCGGTGGCACGTCGCTGCGGTGCGCGACGCCGTCAAGTCCCGGCAGTCAGTCAGCCTGGAGCGGCGCGGGATCTGGCTGCTCCGTCCTCGAGCCCAGGCCGTCCTGGCAGAAGGCTCCGGACGGCTGACTGAACCGGACTGAGAACGACGTGTCAGCCGATGCTGATCCGACTCCCGGCGTGGCCGTGTACGACTCGGTCAGCTCCAATGGCCGGCCATTGGGCTGGATCGCGCTGGGCGGTAGCAGCGTCGCCACGCCGATCATCGCCTCGACGCGTCGGGCGCAGCGACTCTCTGATGATCCGCGGGAAGTGCCTGGGCGTCCGCGGTGGCCGCCTGTAGGATGCCGCGACCGTCGAGCTGGTCCGGTGCGGCTCGTCGGCAGCCCAGCAATGGCTCGGGGGGACTGACGGCGAGCTGCTCAACGTGAACTCCAGCCGGTGCCTGGCCGCCCCTGGCAACGCCACTGCCGGCGGCACCAAAGTGACCCAGGAGGACTGCTACGGCGAGCCCGGCGAGATCTGGCTTGCCAGCTAGCCGACCAGCTGACGCCTGCGAAGGCCAGACCTCGATGACGGTGCCCAGATCGCCACATACGGATGCCGTCTCGTCGGCGAACCACAAGCCGTCCTGGCCCAGGTAGCGGAACCGCAGGGCACAGCCGGCCGGGACGGTTACCACGGCGCTGCGGGTGCCATTCGCGCGGCGGCGGAGCGGGCTGGCGTATGGGTTCCAGTCGTTGAAGCCGCCCACCACCGACACCGCGCGCCAGCGGGCTCGTCGGCTGGCAGCACGAAGGTGATGCGCATCGCGCCGTCGCGGCCATGGCTGGTTTTCTTATTCAACGGTCCTCCCCCAGGCCAGATCGTCATGACTCATTTGGATCCGCTATCCAGCACCGAGGTCACATCACGATGCCCGACGCGCCACCGCCACCGTTAGCTACCAAAACTGTTGGCAAAGAGGCCGCCGGAACTGGCAGCGGTCGGCCGTTCGTGGCGGGGGGGGCCGGACGGGCCGGTCAGGTCTTGGCCGGGACTCGGTAGGTGCTGCCGCCGATGCGCTCGCCGGTCTCCGGGTCGCGCATGACCGGAGCGCCGCCGGAGGCCTCGATGTAGCGGTCGATGATCCCGATGACGTCCTCGCCCTGGGTAATGATCTTGCCGCGCTCCATCCAGATCACCCGGTTGCAGGTCTGCTCGACCTCCTCCAGGTTGTGCGCGACCAGGAACACGGTGCCGGCTTCGTGCCGCAGTTCCTCGATCCTGGCGTGGCTCTTGACCCGGAACTCGGCGTCGCCGGTCGCGAGCGCCTCGTCCACGAGCAGCACGTCGTGGCTCTTGGACGCCGCGATCGCGAACCGCAGCCGCGAGCCCATGCCGGAGGAGTAGGTCTTCATCGGCAGGTCGATGAAATCGCCGACGCCGGAGAAGTCCACGATGCTCTGGTACTTGTCCTTGGCCTCCTGCTTGGTCATGCCCATCGCCAGGCAGCCGAGGATCACATTGCGCTCGCCGGTGAGATCTTCGAGGAGCGCGGCGTTCACGCCGAGCAGGGACGCCTCGCCGGTCGTGTAGACGTTGCCCTGCTCCGGCGGGAGGAGACCGGCGATCGCCCGCAGCAGGGTGGATTTCCCCGATCCGTTCCGGCCGATTACGCCAACGGCATCGCCGCGGTAGGCGACGAACGACATCCCCCGGATCGCATGCACCTCGCGGATCGAGCCGCGGGTCTGACGGCCAATGATCCGCAGCAGCGCTGTTGCCGCCGTGCCGCGGTCACCGCCCGCGCCGTAGACGCGGTACACGATGTGCAGATCATCAACGACCACCATTGGGTCAGCCACGGCCGTATTTCGCCTCCGCTCGCCAGAAGAAGTAGAACCCGGTCGCCATGGCGAATACTGCCCAGGCTACGGCGTAATACCAAAGATGGCCCGGGTTGATGACCGGGTTGCACCAGGCGCTGGCATAGTAATGCGGATGCGCCGTCGTGCCCGGCCACTTGCGGCAGATGCGCGCGTTGGCCGGCTTGCTACCAGGAGCGCTCAGCCGCTGTGTCAGCAGCAGCGCGTTCCGCATCAGGGTGATGTAGATGGCCGCCGGGTTCAGCTGCAAGAACGCCACGAGCTCGTGGTGCCTCTTGCCGACGGCCGACTCTGCCAGCGTCAGCACGCTGAATAGGACGCCGGACAAGTACATCCAGGTGCGCAGCAGGAACGGCAGCAGCTGGCTGAAGTCGTTCACCTGCGAGCCGAGCCGCGCGACGAACAGGCCGGCGCCGACGTTGAAGATCGTCTGCAGCAGCAGCGCGGGGATCGTCAAGAGCCAGTACCAGGTGACCGGCTCGTGCCTGAGGAGAATGATGACGACCAGCACCGCCATGGACAGGAACATCTGCTGCAGCTCGATGATCACGTAGGCGAGCGGGAGCGCGGCACGAGGGAACTGCAGCGCCCGGATCAGCGGCAGGCTGTCGGTGATGACGGTGGAGGTCGAGATGAAGGCTCGCTGGGTGAAGTTGAAGACGAACACCCCGACGACCAGGAACGAGATGAAGTCGGGAATGCCCTTGCTGGTGTCCAGGATCACGCCGAAGATCAGCCAGTAGACGGCGACGTTGAGCAGCGGGGTCAGTACCTGCCAGAGCTGGCCGAGCCTGGCCTCGGTGTACATCGCGATATTGCGCGCGGTGGCGAACGCCATGATGAAGCTCCGCCGGTTCCAGAGCTGGCGCAGGTAGGCCAGCACCGGCGGACGAGCGGCACTGGGCCGCAGGCCGTACTCGTCGGCGAGTACGGCCAGCGAGCCTGCCGGCAGCATCGCCGTGGCGACGCCGCCATCGGCTGCGGGCAGGTCCTCTGCGTTGCTCAGGCGGCCGGGCGCGCTCAGGCGCCTGTCGTCGCTCACGGTGCCCATCCTCGAGTCGCGGCGGAGCCTTCTGAGTTGTAGAGGGCAACTGTCACGCCGCGACTGTACCACCACAGCAGTTGTGCGGTACAACTATTGTGTGGCAAATAATTCTCTCGACGGTGGCGAGCTGGAACGGCTGCTCAAGCAGTTGCTGCGGGTGATGAGCCCGCCGGCTGGCGGTGATCCTGAACCACTGCCAACCTCCAGCGTACCGGGAGCAGGCCAGCCGAAACCGACGAAAGAGCACGCAAACGCGAACGCGGCGGCCAGCGATGCTGCGGAAGAGGGTGCCGCGGGCACCGGCGCCGCGGGCAACGGGAGCGGCGCCGACCTCCCTGCGGTGTCTGCGTCGGAGGCCCGCGCGCTGATCGAGCTGGTGGCCGCACGCGGCATCGCCCAGGGCGAGCTGGCAGGCCTGCTCGGACTGGAGAAGAGCACGGTGAGCCGCCTGGCGTCCGGCCTGGAACGCAAAGGCTGGATCCGGCGCGGCAGGGATTCCGACAATCAGCGATACGTGCGGCTCTACCTGACGCCCGAGGGCGGGGAGGTCGCTGCCCTGGTCTGGCAGGCATGGCAATCCCGCCAGGAGCGGATCCTCGCTGCGCTCTCCGATGAGGAGCGAGCCGGACTGTCCTTCGGCCTGCGCGGCCTGGTGCGCGGACTTGCCGCGGAGGGCATGCTCAGCGCGGCCGCCGGGCACGCCTGAAGCTGCGTTACCCGGTTACTGGTCACGATTGGGGCGCGGCTCGGCGGCGCCGCGGACACAATCCGGCTCGCATGTCCTCGCCGGCCTGTGCTTCTGATACCTGAGTGGCTTGTGCCAGTTTCCGGGGGTGCCGCTGGGGGCATTCCCGCTCGCAGTGGATCAGTTTTTCCCATCGCTTTACGGCACCGGGCGGGTGCGCACAGGGAGGTGAGGGAGTCGAGCGTCGTACTCCTGCCTTGCGCCCCCGCCAGCGTCGCGGAGGCCCGCCGTCGCCTGATCGCCGACCTGCTGGAGGCCGGTATCTTCGATCGGGCCATTCGCGACGCGGCCCTCGTGGTCAGCGAACTGCTGAGCAACGCCATCCGGCATGCACGGCCGCTGCCCGGATCCAGCCTGGAGGTGACCTGGGTTGTAGACGGCGGCTCGGTGAAACTGGCCGTCAGCGATGGCGGCAGTGCTACGCGGCCGCATTTCGCGAACGCATCGGTGTCGTCGCTGGGCGGCAGGGGCCTCGGGATCGTCGAGCGCTTGTCGCGGACCTGGGGAGTCCGCTCGGATGATCGCGGCGTGACGGTCTGGGCGATCGTCGAGGCACCGGCGCAGCACTGCAACGGCCGGGCGGCAAGAGCGCAATAACCTGCTCGCAGCGGTAATGACCTGCTGTCATGCGTAATTAGCCAGCGAACTGGTGATACTCCCTTGCAAGGGGGGTCACCGCGCGGGGACGCGGTGACGACAGCGGGGGGCGTTTTGAGCTACACGCACGGCGTGGACAGCGAGATCGGCAGGCTGCGGACGGTACTCGTACACCGGCCCGGGCTTGAGCTTAAGAGGATCACGCCGCGTCATAAGGACCGACTGCTTTTCGGCGCCCTGCCGTGGGTCGGCCGGGCCCAGCAGGAACACGACATCTTTACTCAGGCGCTGCGCGACCAGGGCGTGGAAGTCCTGTACGTCACCGAGCTGCTGCAGGACACGCTGGAATATCAGGACGCCAGGCAGGAGGCGATTGCCTCGGTCCTGAGCGATGCGGCCCTCGGTGACGAGCTCCGCGCGCAGCTGCACGGTCACCTGGACGAGCTGGATCCGGAGGCGCTCGCCCAGGTGCTGATCGCCGGGCTGACGCCCGACGAGCTGCGCAAGGGCCGCGGTGTCGTCTTCGAGCTGCTGGACCGCCACGACTTTGTCATCGACCCGCTGCCGAACCTGGTTTTCAGCCGCGACTCGAGCTTCTGGATCGGCGACCGGGTAGGGGTCACCAGTCTGGCTGCAGCTCACCGGCGCCGGGAAGCCGCGCTGCTGAAGATTATCTATACCCGCCATCCGCGGTTCGCCGGCACCAAGTGCCTGTACGGACCGGACCTGGAGCAGGTCGACGGCGGGGACGTGCTGCTGCTGGCTCCGGGCGTGCTCGCCGTTGGCGTCGGCGAGCGCACCACACCTGCTGGCCTGGAGCGCCTGGCGCGCCGCGTATTCGACGCGGGTCTTGCGCATACCGTGCTCGCAGTGCCGATGGACCAGCGCGGCCCGGCCGGTTACCTGGACACCGTCTGCACGGTGATCGATATCGACACCGTCGTGATGCATCCTGCGCGCGCCTTCACGCTGATCGCGCACACCATAACGCCGCGATGTGACGGCATGCGCGTGTCGCGTCCGCGGCCGTTCCTCGAGGCAGCCGCCCAGGCCATGGGCATCGAGCGGCTGACAGTCATCGACACCGGCGTGGATGCGCTGACAGGGCCCAGGGAGCAATGGGACGACAGCAGCAACGGGCTGGCGATCGGACGCCGCCTCGCCGTGTGCCACGAGCGTAACGTCGACACAAACGCACGACTGGAGGAAGCAGGCGTGGAGGTCATCCGGGTACCCGGCAGCGAGCTGGGCAGCCGGCGTGGCGGCCCGCGCTGCATGGCCTGCCCGGTCGGCAGGGATCCGGCAGCCGAACCCGACACCGCCACGGACCTCGCCGAGCCCGGTGAGCCGGTCAGGCTCTTCCGCGAACTGGAGCCGGCTGAGTCGGCCGGCGCCGTGGTGACTCCGCTCGGGACCGGGGCACCTCCCGCTGACACCCGCGGTCACCGCTCGCCGCTGCCTCGCCGCAGGCGAAAGCAGCAGCTGACGCCCGCAGGCTGAGCGGCTGCAGCCCGCTACCGCAGCCGGGCTACTACAACCGGCTTCGCTCCTACAGCCGTCTGTCGCGCGCCGACCGGCGGCCGAGGCGGAACACGCCGACGACCGCGAACGCCACGACGGCCAGCAGGAAGATCCAGAATGCGAAGAACAGCACATGCACGACCGCCAGCAGCAGGAAGACAACCGCCACGGCGGCGATGAGGAACAGCAGCAATCGCGCCATGCTCACACGGTACGGCTAAATCCGCGCGGCTGCGCGGGGCCGGGGCGCGGCCGCGCGGATCAATCTGTCCTGCGGCATCAGCGCGGCCTGCTGATCAGGTGTCCTCCAGCCGGTCCAGCACCTCGGAGATAGTGCGGAAGGTGGGACACGGCCACCGCCACATGCAGCTGCGGCAGCGCTGGATCGGCGCGGCCGGGTCGCTGGTGATCCCGCCGGCATCCAGCGGCTGGTGCAGCTCGATGAGCTTGAGGCCGAGCTCGGCGAAGCCTCGCAGCTCCTCCCGGGCCCGGCTGAGGAAGACCAGGTCCTGGGCGTAGAACCGAGCTGTCACGGGCACGAAGCCGTCGCGGTTGATAAGGCGGGCGTAGTGCTTGCTGGACTCCAGCCAGGACGCGGCGCCTCCGGTCCGCAGCCGGATCGCTTCCAGCTGCTCGCGGAGCGTGCCGGTGCGCTCGTCGGGCGGCGGGCTCGCAGGTAACGCGAGCCGCTCGTCGGCCTCGGTCAGGATGGCCGCCGAGTTCACCGTCGGCGTAGCGGTTGCCATCCGTACCGCCGGCGCACCGACGCGGACAGGCTGGCGTGGTCGCGGGGGCGGCGTCACGGCCTCCGCGTCCTGCTGGGTCTGAGCTGGCTGCGGATCCATTGTGGTGCTCCGCTCGTTGCTGCGGGACCGACCTTTCTTAGCTTCGCGCACAATCGCGCTCACCGAAGGCGGATTGGAGATGTACGCTACGTCACCGTCTGGTCCCGTGGGCCCGGATGCCTGTAGTCTGCGGCTCGTGGAGCTTAAGGTCAGGAGCCAGAATCTCGGCGACCGCACCGTCATATCGGTCAGCGGTGAGATCGACCTGTACACGGTGCCGCGGCTGCACGGCGAGCTGGTGAGCGCACTGGCCGACGGCGGCGCGCTGCGGCTGGTTGTGGATATGTCCGGGGTGGAGTTCTGCGATTCGACCGGCATGAACGTTCTGCTGAACGCGCACCGGCGGGCTCGTGAGCAGGGCGGCGATCTGGAACTCGCCGGACCGCGCCCGACAGTCAGGAAGATTCTGCACGTGACCGGCCTGGAGTCGGTCTTTACTGTGCTGGACGACCCGGCGGCCGTGCCGGGACAGTAGCGGCCGTGCCGGGACAGTAACTGGCTGCGGCACGGGTCCCCCTGGCGAACCTGTCCGGATGCCCGCGCCGCACTAAGATCCCCGGTATGCCACCGCGCGGCGACGTCGCAGTCGTCATCCCTGCCATGAACGAGGCTGACCGGATTGCGGCCACCGTCACGGCAGCCGCCGGCCTGCCGGGCGTGGACATCGTCGTGGTGGTGGACGACGGGTCTGCCGATGCCACCGCCGAGGCCGCCGGGGCCGCCGGCGCCTGCGTCGTGCGGCACGCCCGGAACAGGGGCAAGGCCGCGGCGATGGAGACAGGCGCCGAGGCTGTCCGGCTGATCGAGGCTCGCGACGCGGCTGGAGCATCCTGCGAACCGCAGCGCCATCTGCTCTTTCTCGACGGCGACCTCGCTGAGAGCGCAGCTCACGCTGGCCCGCTGACTGAGCCCGTCCGGGCCGGGACCGCTGACGTGACGATCGCCGCATTCAGCAACCGCGTGCGCCATGGCGGCCACGGCTTCGTCATGGCTTTGTCCGGCGCCGGGATCGAGCGCGCCACCGGCTGGCGGCCAGCCCAGCCGCTGAATGGGCAGCGGTGCCTGACCCGGGCGGCCTTCGAGGCGGCGCTGCCGCTCGCAGCCGGATTCGGGGTGGAGACGGGCATGACCATCGACCTGCTCCGCCGCGGCATGCGGATCACCGAAGTCGAGGTTCCGCTCTCGCACCGCGCGACCGGACACGACTGGCCCGCCCAGCTGCACAGGGCACGTGAGTTCGCCGACGTGGCGCGTGCCCTCGCCGCCCGGCGGGCGGGCAGGGGAGCCGCTCACGGCCAGCAGACGCGGCGGGCCGCCGGGTCGGCCAGCGGGTGAGCTGATGGCGCGGCCGCCCGCCGGGACCGGGGCTGTCAGGACCCAGCCGGCCGGGGAGCGGCCGGCTGCCGCGGGCGGCCGCGCCGGGCTCGCGCTCACCGCCGTGAGCATCACGCTGACATTCACCGTCGCGCTCCTCGGGCCCTCGCTCATGGAGCCGCCGCTGCCGGGCCGGCCAGGACAGCCGCCGTGGTCAGTCGCCGCGCACCCGTCTGGCTACCTGGTGGTGGCGCTGACCGCCGCGGCCGTTGCCGCGGGTACCGCGGGCCTCGCGCTGATCATCTGGGCCACCCGGCAGGGCTGGAGTGTCTCGCCCCGGCTGATCCTCGCCGCCGGCATCGTCGCTGCGGCCGCACTGACGCTGGTTCCCCCTCTTGGCTCATCGGATCATCTCAGCAACGCCGCCTACGGGCGGATGGTGATCACCGGCCATGATCCCTACACGACCACTCCGGCCGCGCTGGCCCGCCTTGGTGACCCCGTCGCCCGCGCTGTCGAGGACTGGCGGTCCAGCCCGTCGGTGTACGGCGCGCTCGCAACCGGCGGCCAGGCGCTCGCGTCGCTGATCGGCGGGACCTCGGTCCGGCTGACGGTATTCGCGCTGTCCGTGCTGAATCTTGTCATGTTTGCGCTGACCGGCCTGCTGCTGCACCGGCTTGGCAGCGAAAATCGCGCTCGCCAGCTGCGCGCCGCGCTGCTGTGGACGTGCAATCCGCTGCTGCTGCAGGTGCTGGTTGCCGGTGCGCACGTGGACAGTCAGGCAGTGCTGTTCGCCATCGGCGCCCTAACGGTGCTGTGCCTGTACCTGCCGGCGCGCCAGCGCCCGGACAGTCCAGTGCGGCATGCTGTCGTCGGTGCAGCAGCGGGCGGCCTGGTTGGCCTGGGCTTCGCCGTCAAGGCAACGATGGTCCTGGTCGGCGCGGGCCTGGCGCTCGGATGCGTGCTGGCGTGGCGCGTGCGGTGGCGGCCTGGCAGCTCGCCCGGATGGCGCGGACCGTCGCCGGTGCTGGGCGGGCTGGCGCTCGGGTTCTGCGTGACGGCGGGCATTTCGCTGCTGGTCTGGGGTCCCGGCTCAGTTGCCCCGGCGTTGCACGCCGGCAGCTTTGTGTCGATCGGGTCACCGTGGCGCGTCATCCGGTCGTTGCTGCGGCTGGGCATCGGCGAGAGCGCTGCCGGGAGCGTGGTTAAGGGCGGCGCGGTGCTGCTGGCGGTGGTGCTGCTCTGGCTGCTCGCCGCCTCGATCCGCCGCGCTGAGCCTGGTGCGTGGCCAGTGGTTCCCGGCCTCGCACCGGCAAGCGGCGGCGGTCCTGGCCCTGGCTGGCTGGCTTCGGGCGGCGCGGGCCCGGCCGGCGAGGCTGCACTCCTCGCGCCCGGCGCAGCGTTCGCGGTGACGTTCGCGTGGCTTGTCGCCTGGCCCTACGTGCTGCCCTGGTACGACGGCCTGGGCTGGGCACTGCTTGCCCTGCTGCCCTGGTCGCGGCTGGACTGGCTGATGCTTGCGCGCACGGCTGCGCTGGCTTCCGGCTATCTGCCGGCCCGCGGGATCGCCTTGCCAGCGGGCCTGCGCTGGCTGGAGACGGTCGTCAGGACAGCGCTCACCCCGGTGGTTCTGCTCGCAGTCGGCGTCGCTCTCCTGGTCATGCTGCGGCCCCGCCGTGCGCTTGCCCGGCGGTGACCGATCCTGCCATTACAGATACGGACCAGAGGCGCGCGGCGCTGTCGGCTGTGCAGACTCATCCGGCAGCGGCACAAGTCCGGGCGGCAATGCCCGGCGCATCTGCTCCAGCTGGGCCCGCGCTGCCATCTGCTGGGCGAACAGCGTGGTCTGGATTCCGTGGAACAGGCCTTCCAGCCAGCCGACCAGCTGAGCCTGGGCAATGCGAAGCTCGGCCTCGCTCGGCACGGTATCCTCTGCGAATGGCAGCGAGAGCCGTTCCAGCTCCTCGACCAGCTCGGGCGCCAGGCCATCCTCGAGTTCCTTGATCGAGCTCTTGTGGATCTCCCTGAGTCGCGCCCTGCTCTTCTCATCCAGCGGCGCTGCCCTGACCTCTTCCAGCAGCTGGCGGATCATGCTGCCGATCCGCATGACCTTGGCCGGCTGCTCGACCATCTCGGTGACTGGGCGCTCGCCTGATCCCTGCTCCGCGTCGGCTTCGACGGCGACGCCGTCGGGCCCGACCACGACGACTTTGCCGCGCGGCTCCGATTCCGGGTTCGTCTCGTCGTTCATGTTCCTAGTCTGTCGAGACCTGTCACCAGCCGCATCTTCGGGGCCGGCTTGGCGTCAGATTGGCTATCCGGCGGTGGCCCGCGTATTGCCGCCGGCATGCGTGGGCCTAGCGTGCCGATGGTGGCAGGCAATCGTTTCGTCGGGTATGCCGGTGCTGTGTGGCTGGCCTAGGCTTTCGTCTTGATGAGCCTTTCGGAGCCTGAGCGGGCCCGCTCTTCCGTTCCTGGCCAGAGAGGTGGGAGACACCGTGGCAGATGACGGTCAGCACGGCGAGAGCGGCCCGGCGCACGAGGAAGGCCCCGATCCGGCCGCCCGCACCGCCGCCCAGGCCCCGCGCCTTTCGGGTACGCAGCCGCCGTTCGGCAGCCCGGCGCCATCGTTCGCGCCAGTACCACCAGCGCGTTCCGCGCCGCCCGCGGCTGCGGACGATCCCCTCGACGGGCCCCTGCAGGGCGCTCCCGGCGGGTATGGCGCGGCCGGCTACGGGCCGGATTACTACGGACCGTCCGGCTACGGGATCGAGGACTACGGGCCGGCTGGCTATGGATTCGAGGATTACGGACCAGCCGGATACGGAATCGAAGATTACGGTCCGGCGGCTTATCCAACAGGTGACCAGGGATCAGACGGCTATGGGCCGGCTGCGTACGGATTAGCGGATTACGGGCCGGCCGGTTACGGTCAGGCGGCGCAGAGCGAGGGCCAGGGGCAGGCTGAAAGGCAGGCGCAGGGTGAGAGCAAGGTGCAGAGCCGCTGCGGGGACGCCGAGCCAGACGTGCCGCCCGTTTCGCACGGGTTGCATGGCTACGGCGGGCCCGATGATTATCGGCCGCCGGACCCGTACCGGCCGGCTGAGGCCTACAGCCCCCCTGCGCCAGCCCCCGGAACTTCGGCCAGCGACGCGATCGGCGAGCCGCAGGACGTACCGGCCAAGACCGCAGACCAGCACGGTGCAGCGCTCCAGCCGCCGCCCAGAACGGGCGCCGCGGTGCGCCCGGCTGCGCCCGCTTCGGCCGCCCCTCCGGCCTGCACCCCCAAGCCAGGCGCGCCCGCACCGGGCGGAGCTTTCGGTCCGGCTGACGAGCCTGCGGCTCCCATCGGATCACGACCACGAGCCGCAACTGACGCCGCCGACCATCTGACGCCCGAGCTGCTGCTGCCCGGACGGCGCCGAGCGCCGGCGCCGGGCTGGCGCCGGCTGATTTTCCAGGCCACCGGCGGCGTGCTGCGGGTGCCCCTGTCCGCCGCTGAGCTGCGCCGCCAGGAAATGATCAGCCGGGCGCGGGCTCCGGTGGCCGGCGGCCATCACCGGGTGGCGGTCATGAGCCTGAAGGGCGGCGTCGGCAAGACCACGACCACAGTCGGGCTAGGCTCGACGCTCGCCGCCCTGCGGGGAGACCGGGTCGTCGCGGTCGACGCCAATCCCGACCGCGGCACGCTCTCCGATAAGGTGCCGCTGGAAACCGCCGCAACAATTCGTGACCTGCTGAACGAGGGAGCGCAGATCAGGCGCTACGCCGACGTGCGGACCTTCACCTCGCAGGCCGCGAGCAGGCTGGAGATCCTGGCATCCGACCGGGACCCCACGGTCTCGGTTGCCTTCAGCGAGGACGATTACCGCAATGTCTGCGCAGTGCTGGAGCATTACTACTCCATTTGCATCACTGACTGCGGTACCGGGCTGATGCACTCCGCAATGGCCGGCGTGCTTCACCTGGCCGACCAGGTCGTCATGGTCAGCACCCCGTCGGTGGACGGGGCGCGCAGCGCGAGCGCAACGCTCGACTGGCTGGAGGCGCACGGCTACGGCGACCTGGTTCGCGACGCCGTGGTGGTGCTGTGTGCCGTGCGCCCGCGCAGTCGCAGCTCGGTTGACCTGAATCGGCTTGAGGAGTATTTCGCTGCCAGGTGCCGGGCAGTGGCCAGGATTCCCTACGACGCGCACCTGGAGGAGGGCGCGGAGATCGAGCTCGACCTGCTTGGTCGTGGGACCGCCGATGCCTATCTGGCCCTGGCCGCGATTGTGGGCGACGGCCTGGCCCGGCCGAGAGGTTACGCAGTGCACGGTCCCGGAGCAGGCTAGGTTGCCGTCCGGCCTATCGGTTGATGGTATATCGGGAACCGATGTAGCGTTCCGCCCACGGACAGCAGCATGTGCTGCAACGCGGCGTCAGATCCGGCCGAGGCAAGCTGCCTGGCGGCAGCCAGACCGACTGCCTGGCGGTAGCTGCTAGCCGGCGGCGGGGCGAGAGGATGGCAGCGGTCATACTGGATCGCTGCCGCGCTGGCGGGACCGGTTCCCGCGGCTGCCTCGCACTTGGACAACTCGCGGCCGGAGCTGCGCTTTGTCTTCGGCGCTTACCTGGGCGCGGTGATGGCGCATTTCGTCACGGACGCGTGCCTCTGGCGGATGCGGGACCCGTCCCCGCGCGCGTTCCTCGCCTCCCGCGTGCCGTACCTGGTGCCGGCAGCCGGGCGCAGGGCTGAATTTCGCATGACGATCGATCGGCGGCCGATATACGATGTATCGCGTGGCAAAGCCTCGCGATAGCGCGCGGCGAGCCGCCGCGGCCGAGCCGCTCGGCACGGTCGGCCGTTATGCCGGTCCCGCGACGCTCATCTTGTCGAGCCTGGCGGACGGGCCCAAGCATGGCTACGCGCTCACCAAGGACATCGAGGAGTTCGCCGGTGTCCGACTTGCCCCCGGTACGCTGTATGAGGCGCTGAGCCGGCTGGACGGGCAGGGCCTCATCGAGGCGCTGGAGAGCAGCGACCGGCGCCGCCCGTATCGGCTGACGGCCGCCGGGGCGCAGGCGCTGCGCGCACATCTGGACAACCAGCGGCAGGTTGCCGACGTGGGCCTGCGCCGCCTGGCCCGCAGCTGGAGCGCTTCGTGACAGCGCCCGGCGATGCCGAAGGCCGGGCCGCCAATTGGCTGCCGCGGTGCTACCCGCGGTCCTGGCGGGCGCGCTACGGGGAGGAGTTCACCGAGCTGCTGCTGGGCGGAGTTCGCCGAGCAGACGGTCCTGGCGGCGCACAGCGGATGTCATCGGGACGGGGCTGCTGGCCCGGCGGAACAGATCCGCGCCAGCATAGCAACGCTGTTGGGCGTCGACCTTGTCGGTCTCCTCCTACTGGGCGCACCCTGCGGGTGCTGGGCTCATTTCCGGGCCCGGAGATCGCCCGGATGGCGCTGAGTCCGGTGGCCTGTCTAGGCCTGGCGGGTGGCGGCGCCTGCGTGCCGCGCCGGCTGCGCCCGGCGCCGCGGCTGCTGGCGTACAGGTGCGAAAGGCAGGATGGCGATATGCGCGCAATTCTAGTGGAGCAATTCGGGGTCCGGCCGACGGTGGCGGATGTTCCGGACCTAAACGCCGCTGACCACGGGGTCACGTTGCGCGTACAGGCGACCGGCCTGTGTCGCAGTGACTGGCACGGCTGGCAGGGTCACGACGCGGGCATCCGGCTGCCATACGTGCCAGGGCATGAGATCGCCGGAACGATTGCAGCGGTCGGGCGGAAAGTGCACGGATGGTCAGCGGGGGATCGCGTCACCGCGCCGTTCGTCTTGGCTTGTGGAACCTGCGCGCAGTGCCGGGACGGCAACCAGCAGGTCTGCCTTAACCAGGAACAGCCGGGTTTCACTTACTGGGGTTCCTTTGCCGAATACGTCGCCATTCCGCGGGCTCAGGCGAACCTTGTGCGGTTGCCCGACGGTCTTAGCTTCGACGGCGCCGCTAGCCTAGGCTGCCGCTTCGCCACCGCGTATCGCGCGGTCCGGCAGGTGGGCCGGGCGTCCGCAGGCGAGTGGGTGGCAATTCTCGGCTGCGGCGGTGTCGGATTGTCAGCGCTCATGATCGCCGCAGCGTGCGACGCCAGGGTGATCGCGATAGACATCAGCCCGGACGCTCTTGCGCTCGCGGCCGCATATGGAGCTGCTCACACGCTGGCCCCTGCTCCCGGCATCGCGCAGAGCATCCGCGACATCACCGGCGGCGGCGCTCATCTCAGCATCGACGCGATCGGTTCGGCTGAGGTTGTGCAGTTGGCGCTGCGGTCGCTTCGGCCGCGTGGACGGCACGTCCAGGTCGGGTTGCTGCCCGCGGAGGTAAGCCTCGATCTGACGGTGCTGATCGCTGGGGAACTGCAATGGCTGGGCAGCCACGGGATGCCGGCCCATGACTATCGCCAGATGCTCGAGCTTGTCAATTCCGGAGCAGTGCGACCTGACGAGCTGGTCACCCGGGTCATAGGTCTGGACGATGTGCCCGACGCGCTCGCGGCAATGAATACGGCCAGCACTCCAGGCGTCACGGTCATCCGGCCGTGGGCATAGGCCCCTGGCCTCCGTTCATTGGCCAGCGCCTAACGATCGGCATATCGCGCACGCCCCCGTGTGTGCGGGGGCTCTCCTGCCGTTCCCGTGATCATGCTTTGTCGTCACCGTCCGGGTAATGGCGGCGGGCCAAGTGGCCGAGGACGACCGCCCGGATACCGGTGAGGAGCAAGAAGAAAATCTGCGCGATGGCGCACACCAGCGCAGCCCGCGGAGGCCGACCCGGACACACACAGCGAAGATCTGACCAAGCTCGCGGACTCTGGGGTGACCAAGGCAATGGCTAAGACTCGACGGCGCACGCACGAGCCGCATCCACCGCAGACAGAGCTCAGCGCGAGGCGCTCGCCGCCACGGCGGGCCTGCCCGTGATCAAGCTGCACGAGGGGCGGCACTCGGCCGCGTCACTGGCGCGCGTGCCGGGGTCGATCACAAGATCCGGCAGGAGCCGCTCGGGCACCGCACAGGGGCGATGACCGACCACTGCACGTCATGGGCGACGCGCACCTGGAGGCCGCCGAGATGGTCGCGCGGCTGGCCGCAGGGGAGGCCGGAGCATGACGGGCTGTCCCCACGATGTCCCACATCGACGCTCCTGCCTGGCGACCGCTGTTCGGCAGACGGCACCTTTAGCGGTGTTCTAGCTGGTCAGGGCGGAGGGTGTGGGATTCGAACCCACGATGAGACTCACGCCCCATAGCAGTTTTCAAGACCGGGGTTCGCTCTGCCCGCACTACAGCGGTGAGCTGGCCGATCGGCGGCCCGCGATCGGGCTGTCAGGAGGTCATCCGCGTATATCCCGTGGCTGGCGGCCACGTACTTTAAGATCACGAAGTCCGGCCGGAGTATTAGGTGCCGGGGCGCTCGTGTCGTATGCCTCACGGTGGGCGTCGATGTCGGGGTTGTGCTCGATGGCCCAGTTGGCCAGGGCGACCGCATGTGGGATCAAGGTGGTGGCGAGATCGCTGAGTTCGTACTCCACCCGGGGTGGCACCTCGGCGTGCACCGTGCGGATCACGAGTCCGTCACGTTCGAGTTTGCGCAGTGTGAGCGAGAGCATCCGCTGCGGGATGCCCGGAATGCGCCGCAGTAGCCCGGTGAACCTCAATCGCTGAGTGTGGAGCGTCGCAATGATCAGTAGCGCCCACTTGTCGGCGATGCGGTCGAGTAGCGCACGGATGGCCCGCCCTTTGTCGCCTCTGATCAAGCAAACGTCCTCGTAGTCAGACAAGGGCACCTCCCTGATAGCAAGGCACACGGGTGTGACTTTTGTAAGCCCTCCGATTCTGATCGACAATGATGCTACTCACAAGTAGTAACTGAAGGGGTGTGCTCTATGACCGTGGCCTACTGGATCGTCGCCGCACTGTTGGCGTTGCTCTACCTGTACTCGGGTGGGCTCAAGGTGCTGCGGTCCCCAGATCAGCTGCGGCCGATGATGGGCTGGATCGACACTGTGCCGCTGAGGCTCGTACGAACCATCGGGGTGCTGGAGGTGCTCGGAGCGCTCGGGCTGATCCTGCCCCCGCTGACCGGCATCGCACCGGCCCTTGCAGTTGCGGCAGCTATCGGGCTCGTACTGATCCAGGTCGGCGGGATTTCTCTTCACCTCAGCCGGGGCGAGGCAAAGATGATCGGGCTGAACGTTGTCCTACTCGTCCTCGCCGGCGTCGAGATCTGGCTTGCGACCGTCTGGCTGTAGAGCGCTGCCCGCCGCCAACCCCACCCGCTGATACACGCAGTTATCAGCGGGTCTGCGGCGTGGCGCCTAGCTAATCGCCCGGTGCGGGCTCAATCAAAGAACGGCTCAATTCGGCAACGGTCTGGCGCAGGTGGTGGCGGCTGTTCTAGCTCCACGTACTGCCTGTCGGCGTAAGCTTCCTGTAGTGCTAGCACGACAGGCTAGGACCTAGCACTCAGGGCGGATCATGACGCAGCGCCTTGACCCTCGATCTGATCGCCCGCTGTCGTTGCAACTGGCAGATGCTCTGCGGGCAGAGATTCAGGAGGGTCAGCGGAGGCCGGGGAGCCAGCTCCCGACCGAGAGCGAGTTCCAGCATGCCTACGGAGTAAGCCGGACGACGATCCGGTCGGCCCTAGCAACGCTGGCAGCCGAGGGCCTGGTGGTGACTCGCAAAGGGTTCGGGTCCTACGTTCGTGACCGGCAGCCGCTTCGCCGGATCTCCTCGACGCACCGCCATGCGTCGCACCGGGCATCGGGTAAGCCGGAGTTCGACACGGAAGCGATCGCGCAGGGACAGATTCCGTCACGGCGGATGATGATGATCGGTCGCGGCCCGGTCCCGGCAGACATCGCGGCATGGCTCGATTGTGCGGCCGGTGACGAGGCAGTGATCCGGAAGCGGCTCCAGCTCCTGGACGATGTTCCGGCCGTGATCTCCACTAGCTATTACCCGCTGTGGGTCGCTGGCGGTACCCGGCTGGAACTGCCCGAAGCTCTCCCGGAAGGACCGGACAACCTCATCGAGCGGCTCGGCCACGATTTCGCCCGCGGCCTGGAGCTGCTGCGCACGCGCATGCCGACCCCGGATGAGGCCCGGCTCCTGGAGCTGGAGCCCGGTGTCCCCGTCGCCCGGATGCTGCACATCGACTACGACCCCGATGGCCGGACGCTACAGGTCGCCGACGATCTGTATGCCGGTGACCGGCACGAGTTCGCGTTCGAGTGGGAAGGCGACGACGGAGTGGTCGAGAGTGGGTGAATGGCCGCGCAACTGGGCTGATCTCATTCGCGGTATCGGCTGCGAGATGTGCGAGTCCGGGCGTCCCGATGCCGATCAGTATGGCGTGCGCATCCGCGAGGGCCAGTACACCGACGCATACCTCCAGCGCGCCGACGTCCAGCCTGGATACACGCTGGTGATCTGGCGGGGACGGCATGTCACCGAGCCGACCGAGCTGGACGACGCTGAAGCGGCAGGGTACGGATCTGAGGTCCTGGCTGTAGCGCGCGCGCTGATCACGGTCTACCGGCCGCTGAAGATGAACTACGAGACGCTGGGCAACTCGCTGCCCCACCTGCACACGCACCTGGTCCCCCGGTTCACCAAGGACCCGCGTCCCGGCCAGCCCTTCCCTCTCTCGGCGCAAGCACCGGAAGCAAAGATTCCGGAGTCACGGCTGGCGGCCGAGGCCGCTGAGCTGCGCGCTCTCCTGCGGTAAGGATTCTCTAGCCTTTTGGTAACCGTTCAGACGCTAGTGCCTGTCATCCTATAGTCCTAGGGTGTTAGCCAGAACCTAGCAACTGGAGGTGCAGGGCAATGGCTCTACGCAATGGCTCGCGGCTTGGCGTGAGCATGCAGGACGTGTTTCCGCATGGCTGTCATCTAGCTAGTGCCGGACTCGATCATCGAGGCGCAGGACTATGACGAGGCCACCCGCCGCCGGACTCCTGCGGTGGACAAGTACACCGGGCAGCGGGTGTTCCAGTGCCGGGTGATGGACATGGACCCGAGTTGAAGGGCCGGTCACGGGAGACGGTGGTCAAGATCCTGGCCGACCGGATGCCGGTCCCGCCGACCCGCCAGCCATTCGAGCTAGTCGAGTTCGAGGGCCTCCAGGTCACCCCCTACGTGGACACCGGCCGGTGCCAGGGCCAGGGCCGGTGCAACGCCCGGATGGCGTTCTCGCTGCGCGCGACCGGCCTGAAGGCCGCGACGGTCAGCCCGCGAAGGACGCGGCCTGAAGCCCGCCCGCTGCGTGACCGCGCTGACCCTGCCGGCGGATGTGCGGTCGGCGGTGAGCTTCGAGGCCTACCGGGACCGGACGCCGCTGCTGACGATCATGACCGCGCGCCCGTCGCTGCTGTACCTGTCCCGGACCACGCCGGAGGCCGGCAGGCGTTACACCGATAGCGGCCAGGCGCACGATGAAAAGGGCCTCAAGCACCGGCCCGAGGATGAGGTCCGCCCGGTGCCCATCCCGCCCGAGCTGGTCGAGATCCTGTGCTGGCATATCGACCAGTTCGGTGTCGGCGGGGACGGCCGGTTGTTCCGGCAACCGAACGGCAATATTGTCCGCACGTCTACTTACAGCCAGGTCTGGCGAGCTGCCCGCTGTCTCGCGCTTGTCCCTGATCAGGTCGCTTCCCCGCTAGCCGGGCGTCCCTATGACCTGCGCCACGCTGCTGTATCGCTATGGCTGAACGCTGGCGTCCCGGCCCCACGGTGGCGCGCCGGGCTGGTCATTCCGTGGACGTGCTCCTGCGCGTGTATGCCAACTGCGTCGACGGTGACGAGGAGATCGCCAACCAGCGCATCAGCGGTGCCCTGGCGTGACCCCGGACATGGACGCTCTCACCTGCAGAGATGCCCGAGCCGCCATCCCGCGTATATCCCGCGACCACCGGCTGACGACCGCTTCCGGTGGCCTACGGCTGCACATCTGCAGATGGACGGTAAGGCCCCGTCAGTGCGTTCCCGCATGTCAGGAGCCGTTGTCACAGGTGAGCGGAGGGTGTGGGATTCGAACCCACGGTGACACTCACGCGCCACAGCGGTTTTCAAGACCGCCGCCATCGGCCACTAGGCGAACCCTCCTGGCTGCGGGGTCGTCCGGAAGCGGGCTGCCAGTAGCTGCCTGATCCGTCAGTGCTCCGCAGATCCAACAACCGGGCCGCGGCAAGCGGCCCGGCCTGGTCAAGCTTCTCACACCCGGCTGTCCGTAGCGCTGCGCCGATGCTCTCAAGGCCCAGGCTGGCATCGGCAGGACTGTCTACATGGGTGACGGGTTCAGGTGGTCGCTGCCCCAGGTAACGCCATCGGTCGCCGGCACGATGACGGCCTCTAGTTCCGGATGATCGACGAGGTCCAGCACGCACTGACGGCTGCCGCCCACATAGGTGCTCATGAGGTCGATCTCCGTGGCGACGCACCAGGCCCGGTCGTCGGGCCACCACATGTTGGGAGACTGCCAGAAAGGCTCCGCGCACGGCGACGTGCGCACCGCCCCGATCCGCCCGGTCAGGAGCAGCATGCGCCGGTTCGGGATCTCGAATGCCGGGACCTCGTCGTCGGGCAGTGCGAGGCTGCCGTAGCCGTCCCATATCGCGAACCAGCACTTCTCGGGCGTGGCCGTGTGCCGGGTCAGCACGGCAGCCAGCAACGGGCGTAGCGCCTCTGGGAGGCAGCCCTCGTCCGGTTCCTGGTCCCACAGCCCCGGCTGCGAGCCGCCATCAGCGAAGCCGTGCGTTTTCACAATGGACGGCCATTGCATGGCGGGATGCGCGACTCGGCCGTTGGCGGTCGCGACCTCCTGCCACCGAACTCGCGTGGGCGCCTCAGCACGGGCGGCAGGGTGGAAGATCCTGGCATACGCCTCGAATCCCGCGGGCACTAGCGAGAGCACGCTCTCCGCGAACCCGCGCAAGCCCAGGGCGATCCAGTCCGCAGCCGTTGCGTCCGGCGCAGTCTCGTATCCCCCGATACGGCTCACGTCAGAAGCCCTGCCGGAACAGCGGCAGTCTCGTCTCGCGCACCGGGTCCGCGTAGTTGGAAACGAAGTGCACCTGACCAGCCGATCGCGAGTAACGCTGTCAACGGGCTGACCGTGACTTCGATCGCGAATCGTCGTCGTCCGGTCGGGCTAACAGTACGACGCAATCGGTGCGACAGACCAGGGGCCGCCCGCGCGCCCGCCCTGCGCGCAGCGGTGGTCCTGACCGCCGGGCGGAGCTACGCTCGGTATCGGTGAGCGCCCCTACGAGAGCTGATCCCGCGACGTGGCCAGCGTCAAGCCGGACCGAGCGCAGGCCGTAGTAGCGCAGGCGGCAGCTCCGAGCAGGAAGGCAGCCATGGCAGCAGCGACGGAATTCACGATCGGGGCGAAGGCAGACTGCAGTGATGGGTTCTGCGGCGAGGTGCGCCGGGTGATCGTGGATCCCGCTGCCCGTACCGTCACCCACCTCGTCATCGAGCCGAAGCACCGGCGAGAGCCCGGACGGCTTGTGCCTCTCGACCTTGTGGAAGCCGAGGCGGGCGACATCCGGCTTCGGTGCACCATCGCCGAATTCGACCAGCTCGATCGCGCCGAGGAGACCGAGGTGGTGGAGGGCGGCGGCTACGGCGGGGGGTACGGATCGGTGGATGCGGTCCAGGGCTACGGCCTCGCAGGGGGGATGGCAACCGGCGCCAGTGGCATGGGCATCGGCATGGGCCTCGGGCACCGCTCGCAGACCGTCACCCACGACGCCGTCCCGCTGGGCGAGACAGAGGTCGGCCGCGGTGAGCATGTCCATGCCACCGACGGCGAAATCGGCCTGGTAGAGGGGTTCACCGTCGATCCTGGCAGCGGCCAGGTGACCCACGTCCTGCTCCAGGAGGGGCATTTGTGGGGCCGCAAGGAGGTCGCCATCCCGATCAGCGCCGTTACCGAGGTCGACGACGGCATCCGGCTGAACATCACCAAGCGGCAAGTAGAAGACTTGCCGCTGGTGGGCAGCGAGCACCCGAGCGGGTAGCGCTGGGTAGCGCTGCGCTGATCAGGCCACGGCCTCGAAGGACCGCCCTGGCGGTGAGTAGGCTCGCCGGTGAAGGAGGTCGCATGCTCCCCCCGTTCGGCTGGCAGACTGCATTCAGCCAATGGCAGTTCGCACCTGTCGTCACCGCGTCTGTCGTGGTCGCCGCCGTCCTCTACCTGTGGGGCACCGTGCGGGTCGCGCGCCGGCACCCGGCGCGGCCGTGGCCGCTCTGGCGCACCGAGATGTTCCTTGCCGGGCTCGCTGTCATCGTGCTCGCCACGCAGAGCGGGATCGGGACCTACGACGACACCTTGCTCTGGGATCACATGGTGCAGCACCTGATGCTGATCATGGTGGCCCCCCCGCTGCTCATCGTGGGCGAGCCGATCACGTTGCTGATGCACGCCAGCAGGAATCCGCTGCACACCTGGACAAAGCGGGCTGTTCGCTCCCGGCCTGCCAGCTTCCTGACCTGGCCCGTTTTCGGTGCCCTGGCCTACACGGCCGCGATCATGGCGGCCCATCTCACCAGCCTCGCCGATCTCGTCGAGAGCAACCAGGCGCTGCATAACGCAGAGCACGTGCTGTTCCTCGTCGTCGGCTACCTGTTCTTCCTGCCGCTGCTCGGGCGTGAGCCCATCCGGTGGCGGCTCTCGTACCCGATGCGCTTCGTCATCCTCGTGCTGATCATGCCGGTGGATACCTTTACCGGCCTGGTGCTCGGCTACGGCAACGCCGGGACACCTGGTGTCCCGGCTGGCCCGCGCCCCTCCTGGGCGCCGAGTCCGGTGCAGGACCTGCACCTGGGCGGTGCGGTCATGTGGATAGGCGGCGACGCGATCATGTTCGGGCTGATGATGCTCGTCTACCTGATGTGGAGCCTGGACGAGCGGGGTGCCGCGAGCGGGCACGGCTGGCTGGAGAGCGCCCGGCAGAGCAGTTTCGCGGCTCTCATCGCGTCCAACCAGCCGCAAGGCGAGGCGGCCGAGGGTCCTGACCGCGCGGCCGGCGGTCCTGGCCGGGTGGCCGACGGCGCGCGCCGCGCCGGCAGCAGCCCCGGCGCCGCACCGGACCAGGTAAGGGCTGGCTCGGCGGTGGCCGCGGACTGGTCGCGGCGCGGCATCGACGACGATGAGCATCTCGCCGCCTACAACGCCTTCCTCGCCCGGCTGAACGAAGCCGAATCGGGCCGTCAGAAGTAGCCGGCCGGGGCCAACGGTCCTGCACGTGCCGGCGACCGCCGGGCCGGCGACTGCCGAAAATCGACCGGCCGCGCGGGCGGCGGTAACCCGGCGCCCGCCGTTTTGCCTCATGTCCTTGCTCTGCGCGTGAACCTCCGCTGCCGCACGTCCGTACTAGGGGGAGCAGCTTGTGCAGCCCGCCGGGCCAAGCACCGGCGCGCAGGCCGGCGCGAGACTCCGGCGTGCCGTGCTGCCCACACCGCTGCACTCAACGGAAGGAGCACCCTCATGCGGGTACCTCGCGCGGCCGTGCTGGCAGTTGCCGGCGCCGCCGTCGTCACAGCGGGGCTCTCAGCGGCGCCCTCAGCGCTGGCGCTCTCGAACGCGCACTCCTCGTTCCTCGGACGTTTCCGCCACCTCACGACCCTCGCGTCGACGGTGCCGTCCAACGGTGACGTCAACCCGTACGGCGTGGCCGTGGTCGGCAGCAGCCAGGGCAGACTGCACCGGGGCGACGTGCTCGTCAGTAACTTCAACGACAAGGCCAACCTGCAGGGCACCGGCAGCACGATCGTCGAGATCTCCCCGGCCGGCCACGTGACCCGCTTTGCCGGCATCTCCAGGTCCGGGCTGCCAGGGGCCTGCCCGGGCGGCATCGGGCTCACCACTGCGCTGGCCGTCGTGCATGGCTGGGTCATTGTCGGCAGCCTTCCGTCCGCCAGCGGCATGGCCGCGACGGCGAAAGCCGGCTGCCTGCTGGTCCTTGACAGCCAGGGCAGAGTCCGCGAAACCATCGCTGGGCACGGCATCAACGGGCCGTGGGACATGGCGGCTGTCAGCTACGGCCGGACGGCGTCGCTGTTCGTCACCAACGTGCTGAACGGCACCGTCGCCGGGAAGGGCGCGATAGTGCATCGCGGCACGGTGCTGAGACTGACAATCGGCTTCCGCGGGCACCAGCCGCCCAGCCTGCGCGGGGTGACGACGGTCGGCTCGGGCTTCGCCGAGCAGACCAACGCGGCGGCCTTCGTGCTCGGGCCCACCGGCGTCGGGGTTGGCCCTTACGGCACGCTCTACATCGCCGATACCGCGACAAATGCGATCAGGGCGATTCCGGCCGCGCTGGCGCGGCACAGCAGCGCGGGGACTGGCGCGCTGGTGACCTCCGGCGGCGCGCTGAGCGCCCCCCTCGGCCTGGCTATCGCGCCAGGCGGCGACGTGCTCACCGTCAACGGCGGGAACGGGAAGATCGTCGAGACCACCCCGGCCGGTGTTCAGGTCGCGACCCGGTACCTGGACCGCTCGGGCAGCCCGCAGGGCGACGGGGCCCTGTTCGGCCTCGCGGTGGCGCCTCGCGGGCGCGGCATCTACTACGTGGACGACGCGGTCAACACACTCCGCCTGCTGAGCTGAGTCCTGCCGCGTGGGCCTCGCCGAGCCGCGCCGAGGACGGCAATCCATCCTCGGCGCGGCTCCGCACGTCAGGCGCGGGCGGCCAGAGCCGCAGAGCGCGACACGCCGGCGAGCACTCTCTAAGCGAATCTAGGGAACGCGCTAGATCGCCCCATAGGCTCCTATGCCGTGGATCCCGTTCGCAATCCCTACGCGCCGGGCGCCGGGCAGCGGCCGCCCGAACTGGCCGGCCGCGACCGCGAGCTCGGCCAGTTCGAAGTCGTGCTCGAGCGGGTGGCCCGCGGCCGGCCCGAGCGCAGCATGGTGCTCACCGGCCTGCGCGGGGTCGGCAAGACCGTGCTGCTGAACTCGTTCCGGTCGATGGCAATGCAGCGGCTCTGGGGGACCGGGAAGATCGAGGCGCGGCCCGATCAGTCGATCCGCCGGCCCGCCGCGAACGCACTGCACATGGCCGTGCGCGAGCTCGCCCCGCGGCACAGGGCGCCGGACCGGATTGACCAGTTCCTCGGCGTGCTCAAGGCTTTCGCCGCGCGCGACCCGACGGCGCCGAAGGGTGCGCTGATCAACCGGCTGGGCATCGACGTCCCCGCCGTGCGCGGGCGGGCCGACTCCGGCGATCTTGAGATTGACCTGACCGAGCTGCTGACCGACGCCGCCTCCGTTGCCGCTGACCTGGGCGTGGGCATTGCGCTGTTCATCGACGAAATGCAGGACGTGCCGGCGGCCGACATCTCGGCGCTGTGCGCCGCCTGCCATGAGCTATCGCAGAACGGCGGCCCGCTGATCGTGGTCGGCGCGGGGCTGCCGCATCTGCCGTCGGTGCTGTCGGCGAGCAAGAGCTACTCCGAGCGGCTGTTTCGGTACGTGCGCATCGACCGCCTGGACCGGGACGCCGCCGATGTCGCGCTGCTCGCGCCGGCCCGGCGGGAAGGCGCGGACTTCGAGCCCGCAGCCCTGGACGCGCTCTACTCGGCGGCCGACGGCTATCCCTATTTCGTGCAGGCCTACGGGAAGGTGACCTGGGACGTCGCCGCCGCGAGCCCGGTCACGGTCGGCGACGTGCGGGTAGCCGGGCCCATCGCGGCGGGCGAGCTTGCGGTCGGATTCTTCGGCAGCAGATACGAGCGGGCCACCCCCGCCGAGCGCGAGTACATGCGCGCCATGGCGCTGCTGGGTGACGAGCCGGTGCAGACCGCGCAGGTCGCTGACGAGCTTGGCCGCAAGCCCTCCAGCGTCTCGCCCGCCAGGGACAGCCTGATCAAGAAGGGTCTCATTTACAGCTCGGAGCGCGGCCTGATCGCATTCACGGTGCCGCACTTCGGTCGCTTCCTGCGTGCCCAGCCGGTGTGATCGCTGGCTCCGGTCCCCAGCTTCCTGGGAGCGGCCGCACCGGACGCAACGCCGTCTGTCAGAGTCTTTGCTTCTCTACGCCAGGAGCTAGATTCCGTTAGAGAACGGCATATCGTCGGCCCGCCGGGTCCCGAGCGGGTGTGCCGCCAATGGCGCAGGAGGCAGGATCCGCAGGTCTGGCACGCCCCGCACGGCGGACAGGGCTGGCTTGTCCGGCTCGGCCGGTGCTGCGAGCAGAGGCTCGACGGTGCCCCTCAGCCCGGCCATAGTTTCCGAGACAGTGGCACTGCCGGGCGCAGCGGCTCCGCCCGCAACCACTGCAGCACTCGCAACCACTGCAGCACCCGACATCACTGCGGCACCCGGCGCCACCGCGGCACCCGGCATAGCGCAGGCGGCCGGCGCAGCATTCAGCCTGGCCGCCGGGCCGGCCGGGTTGGAGCTACCGAGCCGGGCGGGCCTGGCCAGCCCAGCAAGTCCGGCAAGCCGAGCAAGTCCGGCAAGCCAAGCAAGTCCGGCAAGCTGAGTGAGCCCGGCCAGCCCTAGCGGCCACGCCAGGCCGACCGGCTGTGCGGGCCAGGGAAGTACCTGGCCCGTGGCGGCGTCGACCAGTGCCGCATGCACAGGCGGCCGCCTCGGCCGCATATACACGGCGAAAACGACCTCAGTGTCCCTGCCGTCGCCGCGGCTGGCGAAGGCCACGTATCTCCAGCACAGCTCCCGCCACATATCCACGGGAACGTCTGCCGTTATCACGCGCGCGTGCTTGCGCCACTGCGTGCTTCGGCGCAGTGAGCTCAGCGTCCGATCCTCAGAAAGGACGCGCAGCTCACACGGTTCGGAGTAGCCCAGCCGCACCAGCGCCTCAGCCAGTTCCGGGGACAGCACTGCCAGCACGGCAAGTTCAGCGACGAAGATTCCGAGCAGCGGCGCCAGATCAAAGGCGCGGTGCGGCACCTGCAGCGGCGGCATGTCAATGGTGACGAAAGCGCCGATGGCCAGCAGCGCGGCTCTGGCGATGGTCCGCACGCTGACCGGCGCGGTGCTGAACTCGCCGAAGCAGCCGCAGCCGACATCTGGCCGGGTATCGCGAAGCTCGAGCAGCGCACTGGCGGCCACAAGGAACAGCACGCCCGCGCCGAGGCGGACGGAGTTGGCCGGCCAGCCGACGCCGACGTGACCGGCTGTGGCGATCAATCCTGCACCCAGGCCAAACTCGATCGCGCACATGGCCATCGCGACAGGCCGGCGCGCTCGCAGCGGGAAGAGCGCGGTCGCGCCCAAGCCGACATCCATCGATCCCAGCCGCAGCGTCCGGACCAGTTTGGCGGCGCACCCGCCCAGCAGCATCGCCGATACCAGCGGGATCTGCGCCTCCCGGACCGCAGTGATCAGCATCATCAGCGGCCAACCGTGATCGTGGCATTGAAACAGCCGCGCTCAAGCTCGCCACCGAGCGCCACGAAACTGGCCAGGGTGAGGTCGGCGACCCGGCCGCGCGGCGACGTCCCGCAGGTCACGCACCGGTCGTTGAACAGGCGGGCGATCGGCGCGCAGCCAGTGACTGGCAGCCCGACGGAAATACCGGTGCAATCGTTGCGAATGCGCAGGACACTGCCAACGGCCAGGTAGGGCATGCGGACGTATCCCCGCGGCTGCGCTCCGGCCGCATCCTCCGCACATCCGGTCGCCGGGTCAAGCGCCGGGTAATCGACGCCCAGCACGCCATGCGGTTCGTCCGCGCAGTCGTGCCAGGTGGCAGATCCGCTGATCGCGTTCGGAACGTGTCCGCTGAGCAGCGGCGGCGCGGGGAGCCGGTCACTGCGGTAGGCCGGCTGTGAGGTGGCGGGGACAAGGGCCTCCACCATCCCGGACCGCCGGATGCCGATGACGTCGAGCAGATAGCCAGGCTCCAGGTTCGGGAAGCGCACCTGGATCCGGCCGGTCGCCCGGGCCGGGATGACGACGAGCTGCCGTTTCCGCATGCTGCCCACGTCGACGATAAGGCCGTCGCGGCCGCGCTCGATGATCGTTCCGGTCACTCGGCCGATACCGGCCCAGATGCGGTCTGCCACGTCGCGCTGTGCCGGGTTAAGCCGGATCACTGCCTGCTCGCCCGGACGCAGCGCCGAAGGCTCCAGCTGGCCCCCCCGCCAGGCAGTGGCGTCAGCCATCAGCGTGAAACGCTGCTCACCGTGAGCATCACCGATCACGATGACCTGCGCGCTGACATCGATAATCGTCCCGGTGACCGCGCGCGGCTGCAGCCCCGCGTCGGGGAAGCCTGGCCTGCTGGCCGACGCATCCGCTGCCGGGGCGTGGCTGCTCGATGCCGGGTCCGCTGACAGTCCCGGGCCCGGCGGGGCGCCGCTCGCCGCCCTGCCCGGGCTTGCCGCCGCCGGTCCCGGGCCCGCAGCTAATCCGAGGCCCGCAGCCCCAGGTTTTCCGTTCGGGCCGGCCGCTGGCTCGTGGCGGTAAGGGAAGATCGCAGCTTTGAGCAGCCGCCGGCGCGCGATCCGCGCCTCGCTGGCCGAGGCGCCCCCATCAGCGCAGCGGTCACAGCACGCCTGGCGCTCGCCTAGGTCCAGCATCGACCCTCCCCTGAGCATCGAGCCCAGCACACGACCATGCAATTGCACGGCACCTTCCGTCAAGCGGTTTCGGTGATCTTTCGGCAGAGTTCCTGCATATTCGTCGTGGCGGGCGAGCCCAGAAGTTGTCCGCCCGTTATGTCAATATCACGCGGCGTGACTCGCCGTTACAGGGGTGAGCTTCCCCTTCACGTCGTGCTCTAGGTACCGTTGAGGTGTAAGCGTCGGGGGGCGATCGCTTGATTTCGGAAGCGTGCGCGAGCGTGGCTGGGCAGGCAACGGGGGACGGCGACGTGCCGCAGGCAGCGCCGGAACGCGACATCAGCCGGGAGTCTGTCGGCGACCCCGGCTTCCGTGACTATGTCGCCGCGCGCAGCCGGGCGCTGCTGCGGACCGCTTACCTGCTGACCGGGAACATCGCCGATGCCGAGGACCTCGTCCAGTCGGCGCTCGCCAAGACCTACATGGCCTGGGACCGGATCGAGGACCGGGGGGCACTGGACGGCTACGTGCGCCGCGCCATGGTGAACACTCACATCTCCTGGTGGCGCAGGCGCCGGCTGGAGGAGTTCCCGACCGACGAGATCCCCGACCGGGCGGTCGCCGACCCATCGGGCAACACCGATCTGCAGGACTCGCTCCGCCGCGCGATCGACCGCCTGCCGCAGCGGATGCGCGCGGCTGTCGTGCTCCGCTTCTATGAGGACATGACCGAGGCGGAGGTCGCGGACGTGCTCGGGGTGAGCCTTGGCACAGTGAAGAGCACGGTCTCGCGCGCGGTGGCGAAGCTCCGCATCGACGCCGAGCTGCTCGCAGAGTAGCCGCTGACCGCGCGGGTAGTGACGTTTTGCCGCGAGCGTGGCACTATCCACCCCAGGGACGAAGTCGGCGCGGCCGCTGCGAACTGGCCGCGGGCAGCTTGCAGGAGGTTAGCCGTGCGCAGCACCATGATGGACGTTCCGCTGACGGTGACCAGGATCATGCGGTATGGGACGACCGCTCATGGTGATCACGAAGTCGTCACCTGCACGACAGCTGGAGCGCGTCGGCGCTCCTACGCCGAGACCGGCGTTCGGGTCGCCCAGCTCGCGCACGCGCTGCGCTCTCTCGGCGTGGACGGCGACCAGCGCATCGCCACGCTGATGTGGAACAACGCCGAGCACCTGGAGGCCTACCTCGCGATCCCGGCTATGGGCGCGGTCCTGCACACGCTGAACCTGCGACTGGACCCCGAGGTGATCGGCTACATCGCCACCCATGCCGGCGACGAGATTGTCATCGCCGATGACAATCTGCTGCCGCTGCTGGAGCGGGTGCTGCCGCACGCGCCGACGATCCGCCACATCATCGTGGCGAGCACTGAACTGCCAAGCACAGAAGGCGAAACGGGGTTGTCCCATCCCGACAGGCTCATCGCCCAGAACCCTCCCGTGCACTCCTACGAGGACCTGCTCGCAGCGCAGCCCACGTCGTTCGACTGGCCCGAGGTGGACGAGCGGTCGGTGTGCTACACCAGCGGCACCACCGGTCATCCCAAGGGCGTGGTGTACAGCCGCCGCTCGATGCACCTGCACTCGATGGCGGTCTGCATGGGCAACGTGTTCGGGGTATCGGAGCAGGACCGGCTGCTGCCGGTGGTGCCGATGTTCCATGTCAACGCCTGGGGCCTGCCGTACGCGGCGGTCATGGCTGGCGCGGATCTGGTCATGCCCGACCGCTTCCTGCAGCCCGAGCTGCTCGCCCGGCTGATCGAGGCGGAGCGGCCGACGGTGGCCGGGGCGGTTCCGACGATCTGGAACGCGCTGCTGCAGCATGTCCGTGCCCGCGGCGGCGATCTCAGCTCGCTGCGGCTGGTCCCGTGCGGCGGCTCGGCGGCTCCGCACGCGCTGCAGGAGGCCTACGAGAAGGAGCTGGGCGTCCGGATCCTGCATGCCTGGGGCATGACGGAAACCTCCCCGCTGGGCAGCGTGGCGCATCCGCCGGCTGGCGTCCCCGAGGACGAGGCGTGGCGCTACCGCGATACGCAGGGACGGCTGATGTGCCAGGTCGAGGCCCGGCTCGTGGGCGACGCTGGGACGGTGCTGCCGCAGGACGGCGTGGCCGTCGGCGAGATCGAGGTACGCGGCCCGTGGGTTACCGGCTCGTACTACAAGGACGATGACCCGGCTAAGTTCCGTGACAGCTGGCTGCGGACCGGCGATGTTGGCACCATCGACCCGCTGGGCTTCATCATGCTGACTGACCGGGCCAAGGACGTGATCAAGTCGGGCGGGGAGTGGATCTCCTCGATGGAGCTCGAGAACGCTTTGATGGCCCATCCCGAGGTGACCGAGGCCGCGGTGATCGGGGTGCCGGACGACAAGTGGGGCGAGCGGCCGCTGGCCGCGGTGGGCTCGCGGACGGCATGACCGTGAGCGCCGCGGACCTGCGGGCCTTCCTGGAGACTCGGGTGCCGCGCTGGCAGCTGCCCGAGCGCTGGTGCTTCATCGGCGAGGTGCCCAAGACCAGCGTCGGGAAGTTCGCCAAGACCAGGATCCGCGAGGCGTACGCGCGCGGTGACTACGCTGTCGTCGAGGCCCGCTGAGGCTGCCGGCCCCAGCCTGGCACCGGCTTTGCCGCCGCTCCGGCGATACCGGTACCCTAGGGCTGCCCATCTGGTTCATCAGGAGGCTTCGCCTAGTCCGGTCTATGGCGCCGCACTGCTAATGCGGTTTGGCTTCGCGGCCATCCGGGGTTCAAATCCCCGAGCCTCCGCCACCTGAGCAGCAGTCTCTCCGGAGTGACAGCACCGGAGAGACTGCTGCTCTTGCACGTTACGCCACGGGGCCGGGACGCTTCTGCGCTCCGTCACGGCGAGGGTCAGCGTGCCCGCTTCCACCCAGGCCATCTCCCTGGTTGCCGGCGCATGGGCGCTGCCGCCAAACTGCTCACCGGGCTGCAGCCGCCACCGCCACAGCTCGGCCGCCCAGGGCGGCTCGGTCGCGGCGATGATCTCGCCGTGGCCACCCGCCGGGCCTTTCCAGAGGACTTTCGCCTCGGTCGGGCCGGTGATCCGGACTCCCGGCTCGTCGGTAACGTCGATCAGCCGCGTGACCGGAACGCCGAAGGCGTCGGCGATCCCGGCAAGGGTGGCCAGGTTGGGGTTTGAGCGGCCATGTTCCAGGGCCCCAGCACTCCCTTGCTGACGCCTGAGCGCGCAGTCAGCTGATCGAGCGACCAGCCGGTCCGCAGGGTCTGCACGGCGCGGCCAGTGCGCCGGTAATGCGTGCTGGGTCGCGCACCGTCGGGCTCCCGGGCCGGGCCGGGCCGGGGCTTGAGTGCCGGGGTGGTCGGCGGTAGCGCTGGTCGCTGCCTGGCAACGCAGCAGCTGCAGAGTGAGTAGCTTCCGGGCAGGCTCATGCGGCCGGGCGATTTCCTGATGTTCGTCCGGCCGCACGAACCCCGGGGAAGGGGCGGCGCTCGGAAGCTTCAGAGCTCGTCGGGAACGTTACGACGGCGGTCGTCGCGCCTCGGCGTGTTGCGGCGGTTTCTGCCGTCGTCGGGGCCGGTCTCGCCATCTATGGTCTCGTCGAGGCGGAATTCACCGTCATCCTCGTCGGGACCTGAGTCCTCGTCGTCTTCCGCGCTGTTCGGAAAGATCATTCCACAGATGAGCAGGTAAAGCTGCTCGGGATACGGAACATGGTCAACATGGCTCAGCGCCTGGTCCTGGCCGGCCGATTCGACGATGAACTCACCGTATCCGAGCATCCGGCCGGCGAACGAGCGCTGGAAGGTCATATCCGTGACCTTCGTCAGCGGCATCATCGCGATGTTCCGGGTCAGCAGCCCGGAGGTCAGGAGCAGCCGCTCGGAGGTGACGACGAAGTAATCGACCGCCCAGTTGAACGCCTTCCAGAGCAGCCGCCCGACCAGGAAGAGCCAGATCAGCCACACGACGATCAGCAGCGTCTTCTGGTGGTGCAGGATCGTGGCGCTCAGCGCACCCGCGACCAGCAAGCCGCCCAGGGCCATGGCGGCCGACGGGATCAGGACGGCCGGATGCCGCCGTACCGTGGCGACCTGCACCTCGCGCGGGAGCAGGTACCGGTCAACGGCCACTAGCCCCGGTCTGCCGCCAGCTGTCTGTCTCATTGGCTTAGAGCGAGTTAAAGAATATCGCCAGTGAGTGCCCGATCGACTTGATCCCGTCAAGGATCGTCGTCATCACGTGCGCCGCGGCGGTGGGCTGGGTGGCCAGGTAGAACACGATGAAGATGAAGATGCCCCAGGAGATGATCTTCTTCAACGACAGTTCACCTCCCCGCGCGGTCGCTGGAACCCTTACGCCCAGTAACCAGTCTGCGCCGTTGTCGGCTGTTGCGATCAGCATAGCCCAGGGCCAATTTCTGACCAATGACCATCGGCGGAATTTGCGGACGGATGCCAGGGCGGCTGCGGAGCGCTCGGTATCCCAATCCTAGTAGCTGCGGGCTACTGGCGCCGATCGCGCCACGCTGGCCAGGAGAATCTGACAGCATTCGAACCGGGAAAGCCGCGCCGTTGGGGTGATGATGACCGATGTGACCAGTAGCGATTTCGCAGTTGTCATCTACCAGGAGGACGACGTCTGGGAGGTCGGGGTCCTTCCCCTGGCACTGACCGAGAATCTGGATAGCCTCATCCACGCCCTGCGGCAGCAGCCGAGCATCGGCGTGGTACTGGGCCTCGCTGCCGTCCAGGATGATTTTTTCGTCGCCGTCCGGCTTGCCGGCGGCGACCTGTCGGTGTTCCTCTCGGACCTCACTGCCGCGGTGGACTGGCCGCTCGCCAGCCAGGTGCTGCATTACCTCGACCTTCCCGTTCCCCTCGACGAGGACCTGGACCAGGTCCTGCCCGCCGGGGACCTTTCCATCTTCGCCGACCTCGGCGTAGACGAGATGGAACTGGGCGCGCTGTCGGGCGACCTCGACCGGTATCCGGACGAGGTGCTGACCAGCATCGCCTGGCGGCTCGGTTTCGGCCCGGCCATGGAGCGCGCGCTGGATGAGGCGCTGGGCCCGTGAAATGACGGGCCCGCGAGGTGATGGGGACGCCGCGGTGACGGTCGGCTACGTAGCCGCATTCGAGCCGGCGATGCGAATGGCGCTGGACCAGGCGGCTGGCGATGACACCGGGCCCGATGCCGATGTGCCCGTGGGAGCGGTCGTGCTCGACGCCGCGGGCACGGTCATCGGCCGCGGCCGCAACCGGCGCGAGGCTGAACGCGATCCCACCGCGCACGCGGAGATCGCCGCGATCCGCGCCGCCGCTGCGGCTCTGGGCCGGTGGCGGCTGGACGGCTGCACGCTGGTCGTCACGCTCGAGCCGTGCACGATGTGCGCGGGCGCGGTGACCTGCGGCCGGCTCCGGCGGCTTGTCTACGGAACGCCGGATGCCCGGGCGGGAGCAGCCGGCTCGCTCTGGGACGTGCTGCGCGATCGCCGGCTCGGGCCGCCCGTTGAGGTGATCAGCGGAGTGCTGCCGGACGAGTGCGCGGCGCTGCTGCGCGCATTCTTCGAGCGACGCCGCTAGTGTCCCAGTTCAGTTCGCGCGCGGCCCAGGCCTGGCGAAGGCAGCCGGCCGCGCGCAGCCGGCAGTACCGGGCCGCCAGTACCGAGCCGGCAGTACCGAGCCGGCAGCCGGGAGAACGGCTGCGGCGGCACTCGGGTAGGCTCGGCTCCGGTGGAGTCGCCTAGCGGCCGAGGGCGCACGCCTCGAAAGCGTGTGAAGGGGCAACCCTTCCGTGGGTTCAAATCCCACCTCCACCGCCATCTCACGCGGGCGGGCACCTGGCGGCCAGTTCGGACGTTATCCAGGTGCTGCAGAAGAAGTTGACTTTGCCGGTCTACCGGAGTGACGAGTGCCAGAACCGCAGAGCACGCTTTTTTTCCTGCTGATGATGGTCATCTTCGGCGCGCTCATGCTCTGGCTGGTCCTGGCCAAGCAGCTGGTATTCCGGATGCTGGCGGCGTGCCTGGCTTTTATCCCCGCGATGATGTTCGGGGTAGCAGCGGTCAACAAATATTACGACTATTACCAGAACTGGCACGCCGCGGTCGCTGATCTGACCAGCCAGGGCGTGCAGGCGGCGGTCGGTCATAGCAACGTCAAGCTGGGTGCAGGATTCATCACTATCCTCGGCCAGACCGTCGACACCGCGGTCGCCCGTCAGCAGGGCATCACCCTGACAGTGCCCATTTACGGCCCGTCCAGCGACATCACCAGGACGGTCTACGTCTTCCTGCCGCCGCAGTACTTCTGGCCCGGCACCTACGAGAATTACCGCTTCCCTGCGATCGAGCTCCTCCATGGCTTTCCCGGCAGTCCCGCGGACTGGATCACTGTGCTTGGCGTGAACTCGGTGCTCAACGACCTGGTCAGCCAGCGTACCGCCCAGCCGGCTGTGCTGATCATGCCGGATGCCAATGGCGGCCGCGGGATATCCCTGCAGTGCCTCAACCAGGTAAACGGCCCGGCCGATGATACCTATCTTTCGAGGGACCTGCCCGGCTACATCGCCCAGCACCTGCGCGTTCAGCAGCCGGGCAATGGCTGGGGGATCGCAGGCTACTCAGAGGGTGGTTTCTGCGCGGCAAACCTTGGCCTCCAGCATGGCGGCCTCTACAGCTTCGACGGCGTCCTGTCCGGTTACTTCGTGCCTTCCGACAACCAGCTCGCCAATCCCTCGAGGCATGTGAGCCCCTTTGACGGGAACCCCCAGCTGGCGCGTCTCAATACCCCGCTGGATCTGCTGAAGTCGCTGCCCATCGGACGTCCGATCCCGCAGTTCTGGCTGGGCGCCGGGGAGCTGGACCGCGCAGACCAGCAGAGTGCCTACGCCTTCGGGCAGGCGCTGCAGAACCGTCAGCCTGCCGTGACGACCGACATCGTCGCCGGCGGCGGCCACACCATGCTTACCTGGCGGGCGCTGCTGCCGCCGATGCTCCGCTGGATGACACAAGGCCTGGCGGAGCAGGTGTCGCTGCGGGACCAGCGGCTCGCCAGCGAGCACGCGGCCGCTGCAGCGGCCGCGACGCGGCGCAATCTAGGACAGCAGAAGACGCAGCCGCCGTCGCCGCGCGCTACTCAGTCGCCGCGCAGCACTCAGTTGCCGCAGCGCACCTAGGCGCAGCCGCGGCAAGGGCGGTTCACTCCAGCTCGAGAACGCGGGCATGCAGGACCGACCGCTGGTGCAGCGCGGCCCGAAGCGCCCGGTGCAGGCCGTCCTCCAGGTAGAGGTCGCCGTGCCACCGCACCACGTGCGGAAACAGGTCGCCGTAGAAGGTGGAGTCCTCGGCCAGGACCATCTGCAGATCGAGGACATTCTTCGTGGTGATTAGCTGATCCAGCCGAACCGGGCGGGGCGGGATCTGTGCCCATTCACGGGCGGTCCGCGCATGATCGGGATAAGGCCGCCCGTCCCCGACCTGCTTGAAGATCACATTTCGAGTCTAGATGAGCTGCGCCAGTGGCGCTGGCCATAACCTGCGCGCGGATGTGAGTGTGCCGATCCTTTTGCCATGGCGGCCAGGACAGGTGGCAGCCGCCGTTCCCTGCGCACATGCAGCGACTCTCAGTAACTACAATGTTACGATCTGCTCTCGTGCGCGACTTGCCTCGGCGAGTCAGACCATGAGGGGGGCTCATGAGGACGTCGCTCAACCGCCGGACGGCGCCGGCAGCTGACAGCACGCGGCAGCCGGCCAGGACCATGGGCGTCGTGCCAGCGCAGGGGACCCGGCTTGCCGACGTGACCGCCTACCGCGCTGCGGTCGGTGATCTTCTGGCGGAGGTCGACGGTCCCGTCGCCGCCGGGCGGCTCCGTGCGCTGCAGACACTCCTGGCTGAGCGGCTCGTCGGCGGTGAATTCGACGCCGTGCTCTCGGCTGTGCCTGGCGGGATCGCGGCCGCCATTGACGGTATGACGCGAGAGATCAGCTGCTACCGTGCGGGCGCAAACAGCTCCGCAGCGGGCATGTCAGCGGTGATCCGCATCTACCTGCTGGCCCAGATCGACGCCATGTGGTGGGGATCCGCGCCCGATTTCCAGTCCGATGAGGACCTGCTGAGCGCCGACGACCTGGTGGACCTCGAGGTACTCCGCCGCGGCGGTCAGCTCGGCTTCCGGTACCGGCGCCAGGCACAGACAAAGGCGGCGCGCGTCGTACGGGCGGCTGAGCGGCGCGCGTGGCCGGACCGGGTACCGCGGACAGCGGGCCTGCGGTTCAGCCGGGCCAGGCCAGAGGCGGTCGCGCTGCTCAACCAGGTGGCCGCGATCTTCGCGGCGTCGTGCCCGCCCAAGACACCGCCGCTGTGGGTGACGAGCCTGGCCCGCAGCGTGGCCCATCAGCACCGGCTGCGCGACCTCGGGTACGCGGCGGTGCTGCCAAGTGCGCACTGCAGCGGCTACGCCACCGACATCGAGATTCTCTGGTACCGGCGGTATGACGCTGACCTGGTGCTCCGTTCTCTGCTTCTCGACCGGCAGGCGGCGGGCGAGGTCAGCGTGATCGACGAGGGCCAGGCGTGGCACGTCTGCATCAGTCCCGCCGCCGTGCCGGAACTGCGGCGCGCCTTCGAGGCCGAGCTAGGCGGCTGACGATGTGCGGCATCGCCCTCATTCTCGGCGCCCGGCCCGCCCGGCCGGTCTTCCAGGCAATGATTGAGTCGCTGGCTCCTCGCGGCGAGCTTGCCGAAACCTTCGCGGGCGATGGCCTGCTGGCCGGCACGCAGCGGCTTCCGATCGTAGACCGGCAGCGCGCGGTCCAGCCGTGGCACTCGGCGGATGGCCGCTGGCTGCTCTGCTACAACGGCGAGATCTTCAACTACCGCGAGTTGCGGGCGGAACTTCGCTCGCTCGGCCGGGAGCTGAGCAGCGACAGCGACACCGAGGTGGTGCTTGAGGCGTTCCTGCAGTGGGGCACCGATGCGGTGCGGCGTTTCCGCGGCGAGTTCGCCTTCGCCATCGTCGATCGCGCTCGCGGGCGCGCCTATCTGGCCAGGGACCCGCTCGGGGTAAAACCGCTGTACGTCGCCTGGGCCGGCGGCTGCCTGCACGTCGCGTCCGAGGTCAAGGCCCTGACCGGGGTCGGTGCCCCGGTCACGGAGGTACCTCCCGGCCACCATGGCCGGGCCGGGCCGGACGGCGGCGTCGAGCTGAGCCCCTATGTCGACCTGCTGCGGCTGGGCGAGAACCAGGCCCCGGTCGAAGATGCCGCCCGGGCCGCCAAGCTCATGCGTGCCGCGCTGGAGGACAGCATCCGGGTCCGGGTGGATACCGATCTGACGGTCGGCGTCATCCTCTCCGGCGGCCTCGACAGCTCGCTCACCCTGCTGCACGTGCGGGAGATGCATCCCGATTGCGTGGCGCTGACCATCGGCTCGCCGCAGAGCCCGGACCTCGGCTACGCCCGGCGTCTGACCGCTGAGCTCGGGGTCCCGCACGAGGTGATCGAGCTGCGGCCGCGCGACATCCGGCTGGATGACGTCCGCGAGGCGATCCGGATTGGCGAGCTTACTGAGTACGGCGACATCATCAACGCCGCAGTTTCGGTCCCGCTGTTCCGCCGGGTGCACGAGCTCGGGATAAAGATCGTGCTGACCGGCGACGGGTCGGATGAGCTGTTCGGCGGCTACGAGATGTATCAGCGAACCCGGCCGGAAGCGGCACGCGAGCTGTTCCTGCACAAGATCAGGAACCTGTGCCGGACCGAGCTGCAGCGCGTCGACCGGACCAGCATGGCCCATGGCGTCGAGGCCAGGGTTCCGTTCCTGGACCTGGCACTGGTCGAGCTTGCCATGCGGCTGCCGCTCGACCTCAAGGTGCGTGCGGGACAGGAGAAGTGGATTCTCCGGGAGGCGTTCGCCGACCTGCTGCCCGGCTACATCCGGCAGCGGCCGAAGAACCCGATGTCGCACTCGTCCGGGCTGCACGAGCGGGTCCGGCTCTACAAGCCGCTGTTCGCCCGGCTGCACCGGTCGTTCGGCTATGACGTGCTCGAGCCCGTGCACCGGGATTTCTCCATCCTGCTCGAGCAGTGCGACAACGACCTGGACCGGGCTCTCGCCGCACGCGCAGCGCGGCAGGACTATAGCGTGCTGGAGCATGCACGCGATCTTGCCGGCGCACTGCGCTGGAACGCCTTCCCCGCCCGCGGCTAGCCGTTCGCGGCAGAACCGCGAGCATTCGTCGATGACTCTCCGCGCTGCGCGGCAAGCTCTTCGCGGTCCCCCCGCGGCCCGCGCAGGCCCGGTGCTGCGATTTTCCGCCAAGGCTGCTGGCGCGCCGTTGCGAGGTTGTCACGCACGACGTTGGTCTGGGGATGGTCCTCGCCCCGGATCCGCAAGCAGTCGGCGAGGGTCTGCTCCCGCAGGGGTGGCCCTGCCTGGGGTCCCCCGCGCTCTGGCAAGCGCAGGCGAGATTGTTTCGGGAGGCCAGGGTCTTGGGGTGGTCTTTGCCCGATGCCCGCTATCGGTAAGGCAGGCCCGAGCTAGCCGGCCTGCCGGTGATCGCCAACGTCGACTTCGGCCACATCACCCCGATCTTCACGTTCCCCGTTGGCGGTACCGTCGAGGTTCGCGCGGGCACAGCGCTCCGCGCCTGACCGTCATCAGCCACTGATGGCGCACCGCGGCAGGGCGCTGCCGGCCGCCCGGCCCCGGGCACGGTCGCGGCGATGAGCGGGACGAGCCCGCCGCCGACCCGCCGGGAGACATCACCAGCCTGTTCGGCCTCGAACGAGCTCGCCTGAGCGAACTGCTCGGCAGCCTTGAGCGGGCGGACTGGGACCCGCCGTCGCCGTGCCCCGGATGGACCGTCCTGGGACTGTGCTGCCAGCCGGTCGGCGACGACCTCTCGCTCCTGTCCCGCCACCGCGATGACCATCACGGCACGCCAGCCCCGGAATACGCCGGGGAAAGACAGTTTGTGGCCTGGCTCGACGACCTGCAGGCTGAGTGGCCACAGCCAGCGGCCACGACGCTGACCGGAATGTCGTGTTCGGCACGCCACAGCGGCCGTGACCCCAGCCCGGGCGCTACAGAAAGCGGACATCTAGTGCTAAACGGGTCTCCTTGCTTCTCCTCGTTGCCGCTTGTTGGCACCAGCCCTGGGCCGACCTTGCGCGTTGGCGCACGTGGCCTGACCTGCGACGATACGCGAACCTGCAACTCGACTTTGATTGTTCAGAGAATGCCGGTCATCGCCCAGTAGACCATCGTGGCGGAACGTTCCGGGAGGGTCTCGAAGTCCCGGACAAGCCGCCGGTGCAGCACGAACCAGCCGAAGGTGCGCTCGTCCGCCCATCTGCGCGGCAGCGGGGTGAACCCCTTCTGGTCCGGCTCTTTCGTGACGACCTCGAAGGTGATGCCGCGGGCGGCGGCATGCTTCGGGAACCCGCTCTTGCAGCCGCCGTCCACCCACCCGGCGGTCACCGTCGGGTGGGTGGACGGCGAGCAGGCTGACGACGTCCTTGCCGCCGTTGGTGTCCTGCACCGAGGCGGCGGTGATCACCCGGGCGAGCAGCAGGCCAAACGTATCGGTAGCTATGTGCTGCTTCCAGCCTTTCGTCCGTTTCCCCGCGTCAAATCCGGAGCTGGCCTCCGGCGCGCTGGAGGAGGTCTTGACCACCCGGGGGTCGATGATCGCCGTGGTCGGCTCCGGTGACCGCCCAGCCTGCTCGCGGACCCTGCCGGCCAGCAGGTCGTGGGTCGCCTCGGTGGTCCCGTCGGCTTCCCATCTGGCGTAGTCATACACGGTCTTGCACGGCGGGAAATCATGCGGCAGGTGCTCCCACGCGATCCCGGTCCGGTTCACGTACAAGACCGCGTTCACGATCTCGCGGAGGTCATGGATCGGCTCCGTCAGGCCCAGGCCGGCCTCGGCACGCGCGGCCCGCCATTCGGACAGGACCGGCTCGATCAGCTCCCACCGGGCATCAGACAGGTCACCGCGATAAGCACGCCGACTGGTCACGACGGCGATTTATAGCAGCCGATACTCGTGAACTGTGGGATCTCGAGGGCAAAGACCTCACCGCCCTGAGACACACCGGTATCACCTGGGATCAGATGCCCTCTGAGACAAAGCCAGAACGCTGAGGCGGCATCCGTCCGGAAAGCGCTGCAAGCGCGCCCAGACCGTTCCCCTTCCTCGGGACTTGTATCGTTCGCCTAATTCCAGGCCACGTGCCCGGACCGCTGGCTGATCGGGCGGCCCGCCGGTCCCGGCCGGCCCGCAGGTTTGGTGGGCTCGCCCGCCTAGCCGCTCGCGAGCCCGTCAGATCACCGGCGGGCGGCCGGCCCGGGTCATCCGCCATGCCGTGCGGATGGAGATCGGGTGCCGAGGGCCCGGATCCATCCGCCAGCCTTCGGCGAAACCGGACAGCCAGGCCCTCAGCGCGCTGGCCGAGCGCTCTCTGGCGACCGTCATCGCCAGCCAGTCCATCAGATACGCCCAGGCCAGCGGCCACGGCAGGTTCCTGCGCGCCAGGAGCACGCGATTCCGCCCGTCGAGCCGGTACCACGTCGCGTGCCGCGCGTTCGGCGCAGCGGGTGGCACATCCGGGCGGCCGCATCGTACTCGAGCCGGTAGCCAAGCTCAAGCGGCCGCCTGGACAGGTCAGTCTCCTCATGCAGGTAGAAAAACTGATCTCGGGAAGCCCGCCAGCGCACTCAGGCGAATGAGACTAGAAGTGAGACCAAGGCGAGCGTCCGAGAGGGCGATGGAACAGGTCGGCATGTCGGGCAGCGCCCGTGTCGTCGTGGCCCTTGGTCGGCTTGCCGCGGCGCGGGTTGCGGCCCGGGGCGACTCCCTGGTGGCCGGTGTACCCGGCCAGGTGGTCATCGGCCAGGTACACCTGCGACTCGGCGGGCTCGATGGCGAGCATCTGGCTGGCGAGGCGGCGCTGCAGTGCCAGCGGGTCGCACCCGTCGGCCAGCTCGCCCGGCCGCTGCCGCCAGGTCCGCAGCGACGGCAGGGACGTCAGTCCGGCCAGCGCCCCGGCGTCGGCGCCGGCGAGGTGCCTGGCCTGCTCCAGTGTCAGCGCGCCGAGGGTGAACGACATCTGGGTGCACATCAGGATGCCCAGGTCGTCCGCCGGCGCGCCCGTCCCGGCGGCCAGCAGGCCCTGGGCGCCGATCCGGCTGGTGAAGGCGTGCACCAGCGTCGCGCCCGCATACCGGCAGGCAACCGTCCCGGACTCGATCCTCCTCGCCACCTGCCAGCTCGCGCCCTCCCCGCCGCTCTCGGCACTGGTCCGGTCATCGCCGCTTCCCCCGCTGCCCTGGCCGGCGCCGGTGCCGCCGCCGGCTGGCCGGCCGCCGGTTCCGGGGCCATCGCCGTTGCCGGCGTCCTGCTCGCCTCCGCCGCCGGCCGGGCCGGCATGCTGCCCGGGGGCGGTGCCGCCGCGGGATGGCGGGCCTGCGCCGGCGGCCCCGGTGTCCTCGAACAGGGTGCCCGGGGCGGGCAGCGTGCCGTGCTGCCTGATCAGCTCGGAGATCCAGGACCGGGACACGCCCAGCCTGAGGCCGATCCCGGCGTGGGTCAGGCCCTGGCCCGCCTGCAGGCGGGCCTGCCGCAGCCGGGCGGGGCTGAGGATCGGCGGGCGGCCC